>FMJZ01018231.1_pt1 | contig 47213 bp, 47 predicted proteins | sample 1987881 | NCBI WGS metagenome assembly FMJZ01 (sample SAMEA4378227, study PRJEB15110) | soil metagenome | biome: soil; feature: Field; material: Soil | place: India | collected 2015-03-11 | depth 0 m
AAAAAACCATGTCCTGCATAAATTTCTATTATATCATACCCTGCTTCTTTTGCTCTTCTACCTGCCTCACCAAATAAAAAAACAATTTCTCTTATTTTTTCTTTTGGTAAATCCTCCTCAATAATAGATTTTAATGGTTTTCTTATGTCCTCATTATCTTCAAAAACAAAATCACTTTCATCTTTATTCATTAACATATTTTTAAGTTCTGGTATTTCAAATAAATTTGCTCCTAAATGATTTATTTCAATAGCAATTTTTACTCCATTTTTATGAACCTCTTCAACAAGTTTTTTTATGTCCCTCAATAAAGATATTTTCAGAAAGTAAAAGTTGATTTGGCATAACTCTTGATTCCTTTGAGATAAAAGCATTCTCAGTAATTATTAACCCCATTCCAAGTTTTGCCATGTTAACATAGTAATTTAAAACTAGCTCATTTACAAAACCACCTTTTTCATTATTTTTTACAGCAATCGGTGGCATTACAATTCTATTATTAAGAACCATATTTCCTATTTGAATTTTTTCAAAAAGTTTACTCATAAAAACCTCCTTTTCTTAACTGATTTTAACAAAGTTTTGATCTCTTTTAAATTTTTTGAATGAAATAAATGCGATTTACATTTACAATCAGAAGAACCAAACCTTTCTATAAAAATAAAATTATTTTGATAGAAAATTTTTGAAATTTCACACTCTTCATAATTTTCAATTAAATATACTAACTTAATTTCAAAACTTTTGTTATTTGTTAAATAATCAATATACCAATGTAATTTCTTTTCTTTTTTGAGGTGTCTTTCAACTCTTAAATTTACATTTCTTTTTGCACTTCCTGTATAGATGTAATATCCTTTTTTGAAATTTATAAGTCCCAAACTACCAATATTTATTGATAAATCTCTTTTTAGTTGTAAAATTAATATGTATGTTTTAAACATTATTTTTATTTTATTATGATTTGGGGAATTTAAGGAGGGTTTTATGCATCAAAAGATTAGAGAAATAACACTTGTTGGAGTTTTAGGAGCAATTACAATTATTTTAGGATTTACTCAATGGGGATACATACCTCTTCCAACTCCTGCAGGTGCAGCAACAATTATGCATCTTCCTGTAATTATAACTGGTATTGTATTAGGTGCAAAATATGGAGCACTTGTTGGAGTTATTTTTGGAATTTCTGTTGTTTATGCTTTTGGTTCTATGTTTCCAATATGGGTTTTATTTCCTGCAAGACCCCTTATTGGTATTTTTTCAGCAATTGTATTTTATTCAATGTATAAGATTCTTAAACAAGAAAAAAAGATAAATTCGATATTAACTCATCTATCATTAACTATTATTTTATTTTTAATTTTATTTTGGATCATTAAACAATATTTAAAATCACCTTTTATCTCTGCACCTATTGCTTTAATCCCAGCAATCTTATTTTACTTATACATCTCAAAAGGAAAACCACTATTTGTTTCTTTAACTCTTGCATCTTTTATTGGAAGTATGACTAATACAGTAATAACTCTTGGTTTAGGAGTTATTTTTAAAGTTATAAACATTCAACAAGCAATAAGTGTTGGAATTTTACATGGAATTCCAGAGGCAGTGGTTGCAATGGTTGTTTGTGTTCCAGTTTCTTTTTATCTTTTAAAATTTCTTAAAAAAGATTTTATTTAATATCTACCCACCCACCAGCTATGGGAAATTCAATTATTTTCCCATCTTCAACTCTTTTATCAAAGATCTGAATAAATAATGATGTTGAATTAACTGTTTCTATTGCAGCGATATTTACCTTCTTTACTTCTCTATTAAATTGAGCATCAAATATGTAAGGAACTCTTGGATTAAAAAGCACCATATATTGAATATATAAATCCCACATAAGTTTATCAAGTTCCTCAGTTGCAAATAAAACCTTATCTTTCAAAATCTCTTTTGCTTCATCCCTTGTTATTAAATAGTTATGTGATGGCAAACCTCCTGATAATAACTCTATAATTTTTTCTTTTTCCTCTTCACTATAATTACTGTGAGAAAGTAATCTATTCATAATATGTTTAATTAATGACCAAGATCTATTTACTGTACCAATAACAAGTGGGTGTAAATTTTCTAATAAACTTTTGAAAACCTCTTCCTTTTTTTCAACACCAAATTTATCTACAAATTTAAAAAAAGAGATTAAATCTTGAACAGCAACAAAAATTATTTCACCTTTTGGATCTTTTGGATTAAGAGGTGATCTTGTTTGAGGGTCAACTGGAGTAAGTTCTGCCATTTTTCCCATAACAATTTCATCTGCTCCAATTGCAATTAAAGTTCCAGCAGAATGCGCTCTGTAAGGAATAAGAACTGAAAATTGATTTGAAAATTCCCTCATAATTGAAACTATTTTTGGAGGTATCTCAAGGATTCCTCCAAATGCGTGTAAGAATAGGTCTAATTTTTCAACTTTACCAATAAATCTTAAGTGGTTGTATAGAACCTCAACTGCATCTTGAGCAATATTTGAATTTGGTCCTAGAAAATAAACTAGAAATTTAGAATTTCTCACTTTCTCTATTTCTCTAATTAAATTTTTTCTATCCATAAAATTTTCCTCCTATTATTTGTATCTTTTAAATATTGATTCTGTGTCTCTTAAATATAGGGGATTTAAAGTTTTATAATCATCTATTTGACCATTTTTTAATTTTTTAAATCCAATTTTTCCAAGAATATATGTTTCAATTTTTAAATTAATTCCATTTCCAAATTCATTAAACAAATAGTATTCAGGGAATATTAATATTTTCTCTTTTGAAATTTTAAGTAATTCATTTTGCTTAATTATTTTTATATTTTCTCCATCAAAAACAAAAAGTTCTTTTAATCCTGCATTAATAACTATTAAATAATTTTTTATTTTAATTTCTTCTTTTAAAACTTCAAAAGCATCAACAGTAACAATTGGAGTTTTAAATATATAATTGATTGTTTTTGCAAAAGTAAAACCTATTCTTAATCCTGTAAATGAACCTGGACCTGATAAAATAGTTAAAAAATCTAAATCGTATAGTTTTTTATTTGAATTTTTTAAAATAAAATCAATGCCAATTATATGGTCATTTTTTCTTATATCACTATAAGACCATAAATATGAAGACAAAAGTTTATCATCTTCTATAAGAGAAACTCCGTAAGGCTCTATTGCTGTATTTAATGAAATTTGAAGCATCTTTTTATTAGTTCCTCTCCATTAAATGTTATAATTATTTTTCTTCTACTATCATTTAAAATTTTTATATTTATTTCAATTAAATCAAAATTTTTAAAAAATTCCTCAACTTTATCTGCCCATTCAATAACAACAACACCTTTTTCTAAAAATTCATTTAATCCAAGCTCAAAAATTTCTATACCATCAATTCTATAAAGATCAATATGATAAAGTGTTAACTTCCCTCCTTTTAATTCATTAACAATTATAAAAGAAGGAGATTTTATCTCTTCTATTACTCCAATTCCCTTTCCTATTCCTTTAATAAAAGTTGATTTACCTGCTCCAAGTTCACCTTTTATAAGAATTAAATCACCAATTTGTAAGCAACTTGATAACTTTTTTCCTAAATCTATTGTTTCAAAACTACTTTTTGTTTTTATCTCTACTTTTTTTCTCTTCACCAAATTTTTTGTATGAAATTGCTAATTTATACAATTCTTCATTAACTTTTTTATCGATTTCTTGAATGTTCAAACCTGTCAAAATTTCTAATCCCTCTTCGATTGTTGAAATCGCATATATGTGAAATTTACATTCTTTAACTGCATCTATCACTTCCTTTTTGAGCATAAGATTTTTAACATTTGTCTTAGGAATTATTACTCCTTGTTTACCATTAAATCCTTTAATTTTACATGTATCAAAAAATCCCTCAATTTTTCTGTTGACTCCTCCAATCGGTTGAATTTCTCCTTTTTGGTTAACAGATCCAGTTACTGCAAGATATTGTTTTATTGGTATTTTACCTATACTTGAAATTAATGCATAGAGTTCGGCACTTGATGCAGAATCACCCTCAACTTCCTCATATGATTGTTCGAAAGTAAGAGTTGCATTAAGAGAAAGAGGCTTATCTTTTGCATATCTCTCACCAATAAAACCAGAGAGAATCATGACACCCTTATCATGAATTCTTCCAGAAAGTTTTACTTCTCTTTCAATATTAATAATACCTTTTCCTCCCATGGAGATATCTGCTGTAATTTTTGTAGGTTTTGCAAAATCAAAGTCACCTATAGAAATTATTGCAAGACCATTTATTTGACCAATTTTTTCTCCATCAACATCAATAAGAAGTGTTCCATCTTTTATTAATTCATGAATTTTTTTCTCAATTAAATTTGATCTGTAATATTTCTCATATATTGCTTTTATAATGTGTTTTGCTTCAATATAATTTGAATTTTCTTTTTGAGCCCAATAATTAGCTTCAGTAATTAAATCTCCTATCAGTTGGAATCTTGTTGTTATTTTATCTTGATCTTCAACAACTCTTGATCCATATTCAATTACCTCTTTAACTGCATCTTTGGTTAAATGTTTAAAATTCTCCCTTCTAACATAACTACTGATAAAATTTACATATTTATTCATGTTTTCTTCATTTCTATCCATTTCTGTATCAAAATCTGCTTTAACTCTGAAAAGTTTTTTGAAATCTTCATCATAATAATAAAGTAGATAATAAATATATGGAGTTCCAATTAATATAACTTTTACATCTATTGGAATGGGTTCTGGTTTTATAGATACTGTTGGTACAATTTTTAATTGTTCAAGAGGATTTTCTATAATTGATTCTTTGTTCTTTAGTGTTCTTTTCAATGCATCCCAAGAGAATTGATTTAAAAGAAGGTCAAGTGCGTTTATTATAATATATCCACCATTTGCTTTATGAATTGAACCAGATTTTATCAAATTAAAATCTGTAAACATGACACCCATTTTAGTTTCATACTCAATTCCACCAAGTAAATTGAAATATGTCGGATTTGTTTCAAAAACAACAGGTGCGCCTTTTGTTTTTGAATTATCAACAATTACATTTATCCTATATCTCCTTAAAAATTCATCACTATTTTCTTTTGGTGATTTAAAGAAATTTAAATTATTAATTATATCTTCTTTTAATTCATCAAGATAATCGCTAACTTCTGGAACATCGCTATACTTTTCTTTTAAATCTTTTAGAAGATGCCCAATTGCAAATACAGCAATTTCAATATCAAGTTCATTTAAATTTTCAATTATTCTCTTATCAATTTTTTTAATTTTTAAAACAACTTCATTTAATTCCTCAAGTAATTTTTGACCTTCTTCTTGAATTCTTTTTTGGTCTTCCGGAGTTAATTTTTGAAAATCCTCAGGTTTAAGTGGCACACCATCTTTAAGTGGAATTGTTAAAACACCTGTTGGAGTTAATTGAATTAAAAATCCTTTTTCTTTGGCAATATTTTCAATTTCTTGAATTATATTTTCCTTTTCTATTTGAAATCTTTTTACAATTTCATTCCTTCTTCTTTCATAATCTTCTGTTTCAAATGCTTTAGGAATAGTTTTTCTAATTGTTGAAATAAAATCTTCCATATCTTTTGCAAAACTATTACCTCTTCCTGCAGGAAATTTTATTAAATTTGGTCTATCAGGATCTTTAAAGTTATACACATAACAAAAATCATCTGGTGTTTTTTCATCTTTTGCCTTTTCACTTACAATTCTTCTTATTGCAGATGTTCTTCCTGAACCAGAGGGACCGGAAATATATAAATTGTATCCATCAACTTTAATATCAAGTGCAAAATTTATACTTGATAGAGCTCTTTCTTGGCCTATTAAGAATTCAATAGGTTGAATTTCCTCTGTTGTTTTAAAATTAAAAATCGATAAATCACACTCTTTTTTTAATTGATTTGGATTTAATTTGTATTTTTCACTCATTACTCCTCCTCAATTAAATTTATTGAAACTCCGAGGGACCCAGGGCCAGCATGGACACCAAGGGCACTGCTAATTAGTTTAGTAAAAGAATATTTAGGTTTTACTATTTTCATTATCTCTTCTTTAACAAAGTTTATCTCCTCTTCAGCATCTCCATGAACAAAAGCAATTTCAAAATCTTTATTAATTTTGAGGTGATCTAAAACAATTTTTATTAACTCTTTTATTGAATTTCTTCTTCCTCTAATAAGTTTATATATTTTAGGCAATCCATTTTTCATTGTGAGAATTGGTTTAATATCAAGAATATTTGAAACAATTGCTTTAATATCTTTAACTCTTCCTCCTTTATTTACATAATCAAGTGTATTTAAGGTAAAAATCAGAGAAACTTTTGATATTAAATCATTAAACTTTTTTAAAATTTCTTTTCTTGAGAGTCCTTTATCTATTAGCTCTTGAACTCTTTTTACAATAAAACCATAAGATGCTGATATATGATTTGAATCAAGAATATCTATTTTTTCTTTATCAACCTCTTCTTTTGCTATTTTGGCAGCATTAACTGTACCTGAGCCTTTTCCAGTTATGTGAATTGAAATTACTTCATCGCCTTTTTCAATTAGATCTCTATAAACTTTTATGAAATCTTCAAGAGGAGGTTGTGAAGTGCTGATATTTTTATTTTTCTTTAAAAGTTCAAAAAACTCCTCACTTTTGATATCAATACCATCTCTTAAAAATTTATCATCTAATTTTAAATATAAAGGTATAACCTTTATATCATTTTCTTTTAAATACTTCTCTGGTAAATCACAACCAGAATCAACAACTAATTTAATCATATTTTACTCCAATGCTATTATATAATAATAAAGTGGTTGGCCACCAAAATATACTTCAATATCGCAATTCGGATATAATTCTTGAAGATCTTCTCTAAGTTTTTTAGCTCTTTCTTCATCAATTTCTTCTCCATAGTATATTGATATAAGTGTTCCATCTTCAATTTCTATTGTTTTTAGCATCTCTATCAAAGATTTTTCAGGAGACTCTTTGTTTCCAACAATTTTATCATCAAAAATAGAAATATAATCTCCCTCATTAATTTTTTTGTCATTAAAAATAGTATCCCTAATTGATTTTGTTACTTCAATAACTCTAATATTTTGTATATATTCTTTTAAATCTTCAATTATCTCTTCAAAACTTTTATTTTTGTCAACCATGGTAAGAGAAGTTATACATTCTGGTATAGATTTTGTTGGTATCACTTCAACCTTTTTTTCTGTTAACTCTTTTGTTTGTAGTGCAGAAAAATAAACATTAGAATTATTTGGAAAAACAATAACTTTATCAGCATTAACACTTTCTATTCCTTCAAGTATCTCTTTTGTTGATGGATTAAAAGTTTGCCCTCCTTCAACTATAAAATCAACTCCCGCTTCTTTTAAAATTTTTTCAAATCCTTTGCCTCTTGAAACAGCAACAAAGCCAATCTCTTTTTTTGTTTCTCTTAATTTATCAACTTCATATTGCATATTTTCAATATTTATTTTTATAATTGTTCCCTTTTTATTGAAATAATTAATCAAATCAAATAAATTATTTGTGTGAAAATGAATTTTAAAGAAATCCTCTTCCTTTCCAACAATTAATGAATCTCCTTCTGTGTTGAAATCTCTCATTATCGCATCTTCTTTAAGATTGGTAGAGAGTAAAATTACTACATCATAAGGGTAAATTAGTTTTTCAAATTTTCTTGGTTCTTTTAATTCAATTTTTTCAAGTTCAACCTCTCTTCCTTTTATTGCTTTATAACCACCTTCTACAAAACACAAGAAGCCAAGACCTCCAGCATCAACAACTCCTGCTTCTTTTAAAATACTTAACATTTCTGGAGTTTTTTTAAGGGTTTCTCTACCTTTTAAAATTGCATCAAAAAAAGCATCCTCTAAATTTTTTCCTTCTTTTATTTTTTCATAAAGAGTTTTTGCAAAACTTTTTGCAACAGTTAAAATTGTTCCTTCAACTGGTTTTATTACTGCTTTATATGCTTTTGAAACTCCCTCAATAAATGAAAGAGAAAGATCTCTTGGAGTTATTATATCTTTATCTTTTAAAACAATATTCATTCCCTTAAAAATTTGTGACATTATAACTCCAGAATTTCCCCTTGCCCCCATCAAACTTCCTCTTGCTATACTTTGCGATACTTCACCAACTGTTTTTGGATTATTTTTGTTTATCTCTTCATAACTTGATTGAAGTGTCATATACATGTTTGTGCCTGTGTCTCCATCTGGTACTGGAAAAACATTTAATTTATTTATATCTTCTTTTCTTTTCTCAACTTCTTTATATCCTTGATAAAAGAAGTTAAGAAAACAATCTTTATCGATATATTCCAAAACTACTCCTCCTTGACTTCTTCAACTATAACCTTTATTTCTGGTTTTATATGAATCATCTTTTGAAATGAAAATTCTGCCTGTTCAATTAAATTATTTATAACTTCTTTTATATTTATTCCTTTTGAGACAAAAATATGATATTTAATAATAAATTTTCCATTTCGAAACTCAACTTCAACTCCTCTTGTTGCTTCACTGGAACCAAGTGCTTTTTCAATTTTCTGTATTATATTTACTGGTGCCATTCCAACAATACCATAACATCTAAGAGCAGATAGAATTGCTATATCTCTAATTGCATTTTTATGTATAAAACTTTTTCCTTTCATCTTTTTACTATTATATCATTAATTTTTATATAATTAACTTGTAAATGAAAAATAAAAGTTTTATTCAAATAGTATTTGAGGTTATTTTTATTTTTATATCCACAACTATAGTATTTGGTTTTATCGGAAATTTATTAGATAAAAAATTAAATACATCACCAATTTTTCTTTTAATTTTTGTTATTTCTGGAGTTTTTTTATCTTTATATTTACTTTATCTTTATAACAAAAATATCTAAAATAAAGTATAATTAAAAGAAATTGGAGGTGAAGTAATGATTGGATGGATCATTTTGGGAGTAGTGCTGATTGTGCTCTTTTGGTTCATTGGCACTTACAACATGTTTATAACTCTAAAAAACAGAGTTAAAAATGCATGGGCGCAAATAGATGTTCAACTTAAAAGAAGGTATGATTTGATTCCAAATTTAGTTGAAACTGTTAAAGGTTATGCAAAACATGAAAAAGAAGTTTTTGAAAAAGTTACAGATTTAAGAACAAGAGCAATGAGTGCAGGTTCAATAAAAGATATAGGAGAGGCAAACAATCAATTAACTGGTGCTTTAAAAACTCTTTTTGCAGTTGCAGAGGCATATCCAGAACTTAAAGCAAATGAAAATTTTTTAAAACTTCAAGAAGAATTAACAAATACAGAAAACAAAATCGCTTTTGCTAGACAATTCTATAATGATATTGTTATGAACTTTAATGCAGCACAAGAAAGAATCCCTGCAGTTTTTGTTGCAAGAATAATGGGATTAACACCTGCTGAATATTATCCAGTTCCAGAAGAAGAGAGAGGAACAGTAAGAGTTAGTTTCTAAAAAATGAAAAAAACTCTTTATGAGTTAATATCTGAAAATAAAAGAAAAACATTTTTCTTTCTGATTATCTTTTCTATAATTCTCTTCCTAATAGGGTATCTATTTGTGAGTGCTCTTGAATGGGGAACTAGTGGTTTAATACTAATAGGACTATTCATAATTTTTTACAACTTAATTGTTTATTATAATTCAGATAAAATAGCACTTCTTTCTGTTGGAGCAATTCCTGCTGATAGAGACAGATTTTACATACTTCATAATATTGTTGAAGAGGTTTCAGTTGCCACAGGAATTCCAAAGCCAAAGGTTTACATTATGAATGAACCACAACCTAATGCTTTTGCAACAGGAAGAAATCCACAAAATGCATCAATTTGCGTGACAACAGGACTTCTTGAAATGATGAATAGGGAAGAACTTCAAGGTGTTATAGCACATGAGATTTCCCACATCAGAAATTTTGATGTTTTACTTATGACTGTAATAGGAATAGTAGTGGGTTTAATAGTTTTGATGAGAGACATATTTTTAAGAAGTATGTTTTTCTATGGAGGAGGTAGAAAAAGAGATAGAGAGGGTGGTAATGTAATTCTTGTTGTTATTGCTCTGATACTTGCAATTATTTCTCCGATTCTTGTTGCATTAATAAGAGCTGCAATTTCAAGACAAAGAGAGTATCTCGCAGATGCAGATGGTGCGTATATTGTAAGAAATCCTTATGGACTTGCAAGTGCATTAAAAAAATTAGGTGAATATAAAAAGGAAATGAGTGTTGCATCAGATGCAACAGCTCATTTATTTATAAGAAGTCCTTTCTCTGGTGAGAAACTTTTTGCAACACACCCACCAATAGAAGAGAGAATAAAAAGGCTTTTAAGTTTAACATTTTAAATTTAGGAGGATTTATGAAGGATGAAGTAAGATGGATTATGGAGGAAGCGAAAAAAAGAGGGGTATCTTATGGAGATGTGAGAGTTATTGAGGATGAGATTGAAACAATTGATACTGAGAATGGAATTGTTCAAGGAATAGGAAAATCAATTTCAAATGGTTTTGGAATCAGAGTTTTATTAAATGGTTCATGGGGTTTTTCCTCTTCATCAAAAATAGACAAATATGAAATGCTTAAGGTTTTAGATGAAGCAATTAACATTGCAAAAGCATCTCAACTTGTTAAAAAGGAAGATGTTACACTATCACCAATTGAAGTTTATGAAGATGAATATTATGAAAATTACAAAATTGATCCTTTCTCTGTTCCTCTTGATAAAAAACTTTCTCTTCTTTTGGAGTGTGATAAAGTTATGTCTCAATTTAAAATGGTTAAGATAAGAAGAGGAAGTTTGTACTTTCTAAAACAGAAGAAGTACTTTGCATCAACTGAGGGTTCATATATATTCCAAGAGAGAATTGTATCAGGTGCAGGTACAGAAGCATATGCAATAGGAGATTCAGGAGAGGTTCAAAGAAGAAGTTATCCAGCATCCTTAGGCGGAGATTTTTCAAGAAAAGGCTATGAATTTGTTGATGAATTGAAACTTATTGAAAATAGTGAAAGAATAGCAAAACAGAGTGTTGAACTTTTGTCTGCTAAACCTTGTCCTCAAGGTTATATGGATATTGTTATAAGTGGAGATCAAATGGCTCTTCAAGTTCACGAATCCTTAGGACATCCAGCAGAACTTGATAGAGTTTTTGGAATGGAGGCTTCCTACGCTGGAACTTCATTCTTAACTCCAGAAAAATTAGGAAATTTTCAATATGGCTCAAAAATTGTAAATATAACAGCAGATGCTACAATACCATATGCTCTTGGAGGTTTTAAATATGATGATGAAGGGATACCTGCACAAAGAGTTTATCTTGTAAAAGATGGAATTTTTGTAGGATATCTTACTTCAAGAGAAACAGCACACAAGGTTGGACTAAAACCTATGGGTGCAATGAGAGCAGATGGATGGAATAGAATTCCACTTATCAGAATGACATCAATAAATCTTGAACCAGGAGACCTCTCTTTTGAAGAATTAATAGGTGGGGTGAAAGAAGGAATTTATGTTGAAACAAATAAAAGTTGGTCAATAGATGATAAAAGATTAAACTTTCAATTTGGTTGTGAAATTGGTTGGGAAATTAAAGATGGAAAACTTGGTGAGATGATTAAAAATCCAACTTATACAGGAATAACTTATGAATTTTGGAGATCATGTGATGGAATTGGTAATAAAGAACTTTGGCATGTTTGGGGTTTACCAAACTGTGGAAAAGGTGAACCCACTCAAATTATGCAGGTATCTCATGGAACAGCACCTGCGAGATTTAGAAATGTAAGAGTTGGGGTGATAAGATGAGAGGAAAAGAAGAAATTTTAAAAATTTTGAAAAAGGGAATTGATGTATCAAAAGCAGATGAAACAGAACTTCTTTATCTTGGTAAAGAATCAACTTTAACAAGATTTGCAAATAATACGATTCATCAAAATGTAAAAGAGACAAACTCTCAAATAAGAGTAAGAGTTATAAAAAAGAAAAAGATTGGATTTGTTGAAACAAATGATTTATCAGAAGAGGGAATCATTAAGGCAGTAAAAGATGCTGAAGAAATTGCTGAATATTCAAAAGAAGACCCAGATTTTGTTAAACTTCCTGAAAAAGAGAGTTTAGTTGAAGTTAAAACTCTTTTTGAGGAAAATCTTCAAGTTACTCCTCAAGAACTTGCTTATAAAGTTTCAAATCTTGTAAAACTTGCTGAAAAAAATAATTTAATTGCATCAGGTGCATTATCATTAGACCTTGAAGAGTATGCAATAATAAATTCAAGAGGTGTTGTGGCATATTCTCCATATTCATCTCTTACATTTTCAACAGTTATAATGGGAGAAAATTCATCTGGATATGGAGATAGATTTTCTTTGAAATTTTCTGAACTTAATGAAATAGATCTTGCTGAAGAGGTAATTAATAGAGTGTTGATGGGTAAAAATCCAAAAGATATAGAACCTGCAAAATATGAAGTTATTCTTACTCCATATGCAGTTGAGGATATTCTTTTCTTTTTTGCATATCTTTCTTTTGGAGCAAAACCATTTCATCAAGAGACAAGTTTTATGAGTGGAAAGTTAGGAGAGAAAGTTTTCGGCGAAAACATAACAATTTGGGATGATGGATTTGATCCCTCAGGTGCTCCTATTGTTTTTGATTTTGAAGGTGTTCCTAAAAAAAGAGTTAATTTAATAGAAAATGGAATTGCTAAAGGTGTTGTTTATGATTCATATCATGCTTATAAATATGGAAAAGAGAACACTGGTCACTCTCTTCCTCAACCTAATTCAATAGGACCATTTGCATTGAATTTGTTTATGAAAGAGGGTGAAAGTAGTGTTGAAGATATGATTAAAAATGTAAAAAAAGGAATTTTTGTTTCTAGATTTCATTATACAAACCCTCTTGATCCAAAGAGAGTTATTGTCACTGGAATGACAAGGGATGGCACATTTTTAATTGAAGATGGAAAAATCACAATGCCTTTAAAAAATTTAAGATTCACTCAAAATATGGTTGAACTAATGAATAATGTTCTTGAAATTTCGAAGGAAAGAAAAATTCAAAAAGGTGGAGCACATGTAACTGTTGTTCCATATATAAGGGTTAAAGAATTTAATTTTACTGGAAAAACAGAATTTTAATTTAAATTTAAAGTAAAAATTTTATGGGTGCGGAATAAAACCGCACCCATTTTTCTTTTTATATTCTTTTTACCCTTATAAATCCAGAAAAAGATTCAATTTTAACATCTTTTTTCTCGATTTCATCAAGAAGAAGATTTAAACCAAGAGAATCAGAAGACATATGACCTGCAACAACAAGATTTATTAATGCCTCCTCTGCTTCTTTTCTATGTTCTTCAGAAAAATGCATTCCTATAATTGTTCCAATTCCTGCTTCAGAAAATTTTTTCATAAGTTCTTTTGCACCTTCTGTTCCTCCCGTCATATCAACAACAATTTTACCTGCTTTGCTTTTTGGATCACCACTAAAAATTTTTGGTCCAAAACCGAGTTTCTTTGCTTCTCTATATTCTGGAATTGTTAAAAGAAGGTCAATCACATCTTTAAGATATTTTGGTTTTTCTTTTTCAAATAGGTGATTTAAAAATGAGTGGACTGCATTGTCTGAAGGAGTGTGAACACACATGAATGGTATATTTAAAATTCTTGCAGTATCAACAGCTCTGTAAGCATTTTGTGGTGTTAACGCTCTATCAACTTCTGCTATTCTTTTTGACATGAGTTTTTGTCCTACATTAATTGGAACACCATGATGAACCATTGCATCTTCTTGTAATTTCATAACATCTGGAAGATTTAAAAGTGCTCCTCCTCTTGGATGATGAGCAAGAACAAGATCAAAATTCAGATTTTTTGCAAGCATTACCTCCGCACTATCTATGTCAATTCCTGCAATTAAACTATTTATTTCCTCTTCACCTGTTCCAAAAAGGATTCTTGTATCACCATAGGGATTAAAAAGTGAATCAATGTCAAAAAACTCTTTTTCCTTTTCATCAAGTTTTTCATACTCCTTTTTTCTCTCTTCTAGAAGTTTTAAAACTTCTTCTTTTCCTCTCGGGTCATTTTCAATTCCTAATTCTATAAATAGTTTGTAAATATCACTATACCTCATCTCTTTACCTCCTTAAGACAATGTATTATAATTTTATCAAATATGGAAATATTTTGTGATGGTGCTAATTTAAAAGAGATAGAAGAATTAAACTCAATTGGAGTTATTGATGGAGTTACAACAAATCCAACAATATTATCTAAAGAGAAGATTTCTATTAAGGAAATTATAAATTTCTGTAAAAATTTAAATTTAAAAATTTTTGTCCAAACAATTGAAAAAGATTATTTAAAAATTTTTGAAGAGGGAAAAAATTATTTTTCTATTTATCCACAAGGTATGATTTTAAAAATCCCATTTTCAAAAGAAGGCGTAAAAAGTTTATCACTTTTTAAAAAAGAAAAAATCCCAATTGCAATAACATCTATTTTCTCTTTGTCTCAAATAATTCTTTCCTTAAAATATGAACCATTATATGTTATTCCATATATAAATAGAATCGGAAGGTATGGTGGAGATCCAATTAATATTGTAAGAGATGCAAAAAATATAATAAAAGAAAATAAATCAAATACAAAAATACTTTCTGCAAGTTTTAGAAGTTCAAAAGAGGTCGAAGAAGTTATAAAGAGTGGAAGCGATGCAATAACAATTCAAAAAAGTATTTTTGATGAAATTTTTGAAAATCCTTTAACTCTAAAAGCAATTGAAAATTTCAAAAAATCTTACGGAATATAAAGTTTAGAAGCAATTGGTATTAAAAGAGATAGTTTAGGTGCATAGGTTACAATTAAAAGACCTATTATCGCAAATAATACAAAAGGCCAAACCTCTTTTGCTACTTTATCTAAAGGTTTTTTAATTAAATTTGCAGTAATATACAGATTAACAGCAACAGGAGGTGTTATTTGTCCTATTGCACATGCAACTGTAACTGCAACTCCAAAGAAAAGAGGGTCAATCCCAAAAGACTTTAAAACAGGTAAAAATATTGGCATAACTACATACATAATAGAAATTGCATCTAAAAAGAATCCTGCAATTAAAAAGATTATATCAACTAATAACAAAAATATAATTGGATTTTTTGATATGTTTATTACTCCTTTTGCAGCAAGATCAAGTATACCAAGTCTTGCTTCTGCTATCGAAAAAATACCTGCAAATGTTACAACATACATAACAACTGCTGAAGTTATTGATGTTTCTATCAAAGCATCAATTAAAGTTTTAAAATTTAATGACTTGTAGATAAAGATACTTACAAATAAAGAATAAAAAACTGATATAACAGCTGCTTCTGTTGGTGTTGCAACTCCTGCATATATTGAACCAAGTATTATAACTGGAGCAAATATTGCCCAAATTGCATCTTTTAATGCAATTAAAATTTCCTTTAAAGTGCCTCTCTTTTCAGTTCCTCTGTAATTTCTTTTTTTCGAAATTATGAATGTAATTAAAATTAATGTTCCGGATATAACTAAACCAGGTAAAATTCCACCTAAAAATATTGCAGCTACAGATACACCTGTTATATTGCCATAAACGATAAAAGCAATAGATGGAGGAATTATTATTGCCAATCCACTTGCAGCAGCAATAACTGCAGCAGAAAATAAATCACCATATCCTTGTTTTATCATCGCTGGAATAAAAATTAGACCAATTGCTGCTGCTGTTGCTGGCCCTGAACCTGAAATTGCTCCCCAAAAAGTTGCTGTTATAACAGCAGCTATTGCAAGACCACCAACTGATCTACCAACAAGAAGAATTATGAAATCTGATATTTTTTTAGCAAGTCCTCCTTTAGACATTAAAACTCCAGCAAGAATAAAAAATGGAATAGCAATTAATGGAAATTTTGCTATACCTGAAGCGAAATTTCTTGATATCATTGTTATTCCCAGTTTATAATAAACTGTTCCTAAAACTCCTGCTATTCCAATTGATGTACCAATTGGTGCACCTAAAATTATTAAGATAAAGAAAATTCCAAATAAAAGTAATGCAGGAAACATATACCCTCCTTATTTTATTTCTTTAAAATTTTTAATTGTTGAAGTAATAATTTTTTTAAAAACAAAAATAGAAAAAATTGGAATTCCAGTAACATATATCCAATTAGGGATATTAAGAGCTTCACTTCTCATGTGAAATAGAGTTAAATCCATATAGATATCTCTTATTGCAAAATAATTTACAATACCAAATAAAATTATTGACAAGATAGAAGAAAGAATTATTGAGAGTTTTTTCATCCATTTTGGAAATTTATTATAAACAATTGTCATATTTAGATGTGAACCTTTTTCAAAAGCTAGTGCTATTCCTAAAATTGTTAGCCAAACAAAAAAATTAACTTCCAGTTCTTCTGTTGCTGCTATAGATAGTTTAAATAAATATCTACTTAAAACATTTATAAAAGCAATAATTGCCATCAAAGATAGAATTATTGATGATAATATTTCTTCTATTGTGTATTTTTTCAATTTACACCTCAAAAAAGAAAAAGGGGTGCAGAAATCTACACCCCTTTATGTTTTCTATTTTCCCATATCCTTTTTGGCAAGTTCAACCAAATCTCTTCCTACTATCTCAACCCACTTATCAAAAACTTTTTTTGTTGCATTAATGAATTTTTGTCTTTCCTCATCAGTAATATCAATGACTGTCATTCCATTAAGTTTAACATAAGCAATTTGATCTGGGATTTCTGGTATATAATTATATTTCTCTTTTAATAATCTTATTGCAGCTCCGCCATCAAGACCTCTTCTAACAAATGCTTTTTCCCATTCTGCTGCTTCAATTGCTGCCTCTCTTATTGCTTGTTTTATATCATCAGGAAAAGTATCCCATGTTTTTTTACTAACACAGAAAATAAGTGGATCAACAACATAATTCCAGTTTGTTACATATTTATGATATTGCCAAATTTGTACTGGAAGAAGAACACCATATGGATTTTCTTGACCATCAACTGCTCCTTGTTGAAATGCTGTCACTGCATCTGCCCAGTTCATACTTACAGCATCTGCACCCAAAGCAGTAAATATTTCAATGAAAATTGGTGAACCAACAACTCTGAACTTTAATCCTTTCATATCTTCTGGAGTTCTAATTGGTTTTTTACTATTTGTTATTTGTCTGAAACCATTTTCACCCCATGCTAAAGGAACAACTCCTAATTTCTCCATCTCTTCAAAAATTTTCTTACCTGCTTCTCCATTTAAAATTTTGTCTAAATTTTCGTAATTGTTTATAAAAAATGGTAAAGAAAATAAATTATGTGATTTTACAACTGGTGATGAATTTATTGTTGATTCAACAGCGAAATCAATACTACCCTCTGCAACTGCTTGGAACCAGTTAGTTTGTTTTCCTTGAAGTAAAGCGCTTGCGAAATATGGTTTAACATTTATCTTTCCACCTGTTTTAATTTTTATAAGATCAGCCCATTTTTGAGCACCCATACCCCATCCAAAAGCAGGACCAACATTTAATTGCATTGTATATTCTGTCTTTGGTACAAATTCAACTTTTTCTTCCTTTTTACACCCATTTAATAGAAAAGCTCCGAAAATTAATGTTGAAATTAAAAAAATTGTCACTAATTTTTTCATAAAACTTACCTCCTTTTAATTTAAATATTAAAAATTTTTTTTAATTTATCTTCATTTTCAATAATGCTGCAAAGATCTCCTAAAAACCTTGCAGCATCTGCACCATCTATAACCCTATGATCATATGATAGTGAGAGATACGAAACATCAATTTGATTGATTTTTCCATTTTCATCCATTTTTAATTCATTTATAACTCGACCAATTCCAAGAATTCCAACTTCACTGCCATTTAAAAGTGGGGTAAAGAAATCTGTTCTCATCATTCCAAGATTTGAAATTGTAAAATGAGAATTAGAAACATCTTCAATATTTAATCTACCTTCTTTTGCTTTTTCAACCAACTCTTTCAATTTTTTATCTATTTCAAAAATATTTAAATTTTCAACATTTTTAATAACGGGAACAATAAGACCTTTATCTGTATCAGTTGCTATACCTATATTTATTTCTTTAAATTTTATCAATTTTTCTCCATCAAAATGAGAATTAAATTTTTGATTAACTTTTAAAACTTCTGAAATAATTTTAATCAGAATTGATGTTATAGATATTTCTTTGAAAATATCTCTTTTAAGATTTAATATTTTTGAAAATTCAACTTTAGTAACATTAGTTACAAGAATAGAAGATTCATAACTTTTCTTTAATTTTTTTATTATATCTTTTCTTATTGGAGAAATCTCTTCAATAATTTCCTTAACCCCTTCTGTTTTTTCAAGATAAACTAATATATCTTTTTCTAAAATTCTTCCTTGTGGTCCACTTCCTATAATTTTTGATAAATCAATGCCTTTTTCTCTTGCAAGTCTTTTTGCTGAAGGAGAAGCTAATATTTCTTTTTCCTCCTCTTTTTCGCTAATTCTCACCTCCTCTCTTAATTCTTCTTCGCTTTCTGCAATTAAAGCGATAGTCTCCCCCACTTTTTTAGATTCTCCCTCTTTAACTAAAATTTTTTTTAGATATCCAGAAACTGGCGATTCCAAATCATTAACAATTTTTTCTGATTCAATTTCACAAATTATTTCTCCCTTTTTAATATAATCATTCTCACTTTTATACCATTTTGTTATTACCCCCTCTTCCATAGTTAAACCAAATTTTGGCATTCTTAATTCATACATTCAAAACTCTCCTGACAGAATCAACCACATTTTTATAATCTGGTACTATATAATCTTGTAATGGTGGACTAAAAGCAATATGAACATTTTTTGCACCTACTCTCATGATTGGAGCATCAAGATAATCAAATGCCTCTTCTTGTACTACTGCAGCAATTTCAGCTCCCCATCCAGCCCTTTTCCAAGTTTCATGTGCAATAACAAGATGATGTGTTTTTTTAACAGAATTTATAACACACTCTTTATCCCAAGGAACTAGTGTTCTTAAATCAATTACTTCAATATCAATTCCATCCTTTTTTAATTCTTGAGCAGCCTTTAATGATTCATGAACCATTCTTGAAGTTGCTATGACTGTAACATCTTTTCCTTCTTTTTTTATATCTGCTTTACCAAAAGGTATTAGATATTCCTCTTCTGGAACAGGTCCTTTTATTTTATATAGCATTTTATGTTCAAAAATTATTACTGGGTCATCACATCTTAAAGCAGTTTTAAGTAAACCTTTCATATCATAGGGTGTTGATGGGATTACAACAAAAATTCCTGGAATATGCATAAATATAGTTTCAATTGATTCAGAATGTTGTGCTGCAGCTGATTTTGCAATACCATCTGGACCTCTTAAAACAACCCTTATTTTTCCTTGACCACCTGTCATATGTTTAAATTTCATTATTTGATTAACTATAGAAGTTATGCCTGTGAATATAAAATCAGCAAAATGAAATTCAACAACAGGTCTCATTCCAACTAATGCAGCTCCTAATGCTGATCCGTATATTACCTCTTCTGAAATAGGGGTGTCAATAACTCTATCCTTAAATTTTCCTAATAAAGATTTATATTGACCAAAAATCCCGCCTTGTTTTGCTATATCTTCACCATATGTAAAAATTGTGGGATCTTTTTCCATTTCCTCTAACATTGCTTCACCAAGTGCCTCTGCAAATGTTATTTCTCTCATTTAAACCCTCCTAAAAGTAATCATAGCCAAAATCATTTTCAAATAAATCTTCCAATGCCTCTTCTGGAGCAGGGTATTCATTTTCTTCTGCAAATTTTACTGCATCTTCAACTTCTTTCTTTGCCTCAGACCATATCAATTCCTTTTCACTATTATTTAAATAACCATTTTCAATTAAAAACTTTTCAAATTTTCCAATTGGTTCTCTTATTAAAAACTCTTCGACTTCTTTTTGATCTCTATATAACATTGGATCACCAACAAAATGTCCTTTTATTCTATAAGTTTTTGCTTCTATCAATGTTGGCCCTCCACCATTTCTTGCCCTATCAACTGCTTCTTTAACAGTTTCATATACCTTCAACACATCGTTCCCATCTATAGTTACACCATTCATGTTGTAACCAACTGCTCTATCAGATATATTTTCTACAGAAGTTGTTTCTTTAACCCTTGCAGTTGATGCAAATTGATTGTTTTCACAAAGAAATATTACTGGCAAATTATATACAGATGCCCAATTCAATGACTCATGAAAAGATCCTCTATTGGAGGCACCATCACCAAAAAATGAAATAACCACAGAATCCTTTTTAAGCATTTTTAATCCCATTGCAGCACCAACAGCAATTGGTAATCCTCCGCCTACTTCACCATTTGCACCCAAAACGCCAATTGATACATCTGCTATATGCATTGACCCACCTTTTCCTTTACAATAACCGACTCTTTTTCCGTATAGTTCAGCCATCATTCTGTCCATTGATGCACCTTTTGCAATCATATGACCATGACCTCTATGAGTTGAAGTTATATAGTCGTCTTTTCTCAAATTCACCATAGCACCAGTTGCAATGGCTTCCTCTCCGATATATAGATGTATGAAACCAGGTAGTTTACCTTGAAGAAAAAGTTCCTCTGCTTTTAATTCAAAACTTCTGATTCTTACCATAGTTCTATAAAGTGATAGCAGGAATTCTTTTGAATAATTACCCATTAATACCTCCTTTCTTCTGTTTATTTCCAATTTTTGATATGCAAAATTTATGCCAAAAAATAATTGTGTTTATAACTTAAAATATTTTTATTAATGTAAAAAAAATTAACAGAAATATGTAAATTTATGTTAAATATTTTTACAATTAAATTAATTTTTCCAATCTATATTTTTTTATAATTTTATATAAAGTTGGTCTAGATATTCCTAGTTTTTTTGAGGCCTTTGATATATTGTAATCATTTTCTTTTAATATTCTAATTATATAATCTTTTTTTATTTCTTCTAAATTTAAAATATCATTTAAATCTATTTTCTTGTAGAAAATATATTTTGGTAAATGATCTCTTGTTAAAGTTTCTGTTTCACTTATATTTATTGCTCTTTCTATAATATTTTGTAATTCTCTAACATTTCCTGGAAAATCATAATTCAGTAGAGGTTCAATAAAAGAATTATCATAACCCTTTATACTTTTATTAAAAGTTAAATTAAATTTATTTATAAAATGATTAATTAAAATTGGAATATCTTCTTTTCTTTCCCTTAACGATGGAATATGTATATGAATTACATTTAATCTGTAATATAGATCTTTTCTAAAAATTCCTTTCTCAACTAAATCTTGTATATTTTTATTAGTTGCAGATATTATTCTTACATTTACTTTTAATGATTTTGTTCCTCCAATTCTTGTTATTACTTTATCTTCAATTGCTCTAAGAAGTTTAATCTGTAAAGATGGTGGAAGTTCGTTAATTTCATCTAAAAAAAGAGTTCCACCATCAGAAAGTTCAAATTTTCCTGGTCTTCCTTTTTTGTCAGCATCTGTAAAAGATCCAGGTTCATAGCCAAATAATTCACTTTCTGCAAGATCTCTTGGTATTGCACCGCAATTTAGAGCAACAAATGGCCCATTACATCTTTCACTTTCAAAGTGAATTGCTTGTGCAAACATCTCTTTTCCTGTTCCTGTTTCTCCAGTTATTAAAACAGTTGAACTTGACTTTGCAGCAATTTTAGCAATTCTTATTACCTCTTTTATTTTTTCACTTTCACCTTTTATATCATCAAAAGTAAACTTTGCTTCTGCGCCGATATAAGAAGTAACAAATTTTCTAACTCTCTCAATCTCTCTGAAAAAATCTACAACACCTGCAAAATTTCCATTTGAATCTTTTAAAACAACTGCAGTTTTAATAAAATGTAGTAAACCTCTTGAAGGACTTTCTATAATAAATTCCTTATCAATATATCCTTTGTGTGTTTTGAAGACGTTCAAAATAACTGGTGTAAAATCAACTATTTCAGTCACATTTTTTCCTATTGCTTTTTCTCTATCAATTTTTAATATATTTGCTCCAACTTGATTTATATATAAAACTCTAGCATTTTTATCTAAAACAAGAACACCATCTTTATTACCTTCTGCAATAACTTCAGCAAAATGTTTTGATAATTCTATTTCTCTCAAAATTATTTTAAGATTTACCTCATTTTCGATTGCATTTGATATTAATTTCACTAATTTTAAACCATATGGAGGATACTTTTCTTTTTCACTTGATATGCTAATTATACAAATAATATTTCCTTTAATATCTTTTATTGGAGATGCTGCACAAGACCAAGATTTTAAAATAGATAGAGTGTGCTCATTACCTAATATTTCACACTCTTTTTTATTTTTTATTACCTCTGCTATTGCAGTAACTCCTAAATTTTCGTCTATAAACATCCCTTCTTCAATTAAAGGTTTTCTTTCAGCAGTACAAACAAGAAGAACTAATCCATTTTTATCTAATAGGGATATTGTAAATGGATTCCTTTTATCTATAAAATTTTCAAATAATTTTTTCGAAGTATCAATATAAATTTCATAATCTTTTTTTATTTTATTTAATTCTTCAATACCTACTCTATTTATAAAATTTATCATCAATAATCATTTTAACATATTTAATATTTCTTCTGTTTTTAAAATTTTGATACCAACATCTTTCATATCTTTTAAATTATTTTTTTGAATCTCTTCAGATTTTGATTTAGTTGCATCGGATATGACTATAACTACATAATCTAATGAGATACCATCAAATGCAGTTGTTCTTATACAGTTAGGAGTTTGAATTCCTGTTAATATAAGTGTTTTAATCTCCATTCTCCTTAAGATAAGGTCAAGTTCAGTGCCAAAAAAGGCAGAGAATCTTCTTTTTATAATAACAATCTCATTATCTAATGGTTTTAATTCATCAACAATTTCAGAGCCGCACTTTTTCTCTATCAAAAAACCACCTTTTTCAATAAACAGATCTTTTCTTGTTAAATCTATATCTATACCTGATTTTCTGTGCACTCTTTTAACAAAAATTCTTTGAAGACCCATTTCTCTAAATTTATTAAGAATCTTTTTGATGTTTGGAATTATATCTTTACACTCATCTACAAACAACGGAGAATTCTTTTCTAAAAAATCATATTGCATGTCAATAATCAATAAACATATTTTATTTCTTAAATTTTCCATAAAATTATTATAAATCATAAAGTTATTTATTCTATTGTTTCAACATTCATAACAATTTTATTTGAGAATGCAACTATTGCAACAATTACAACAAAAATACCTGATAGAAAAGTCATAAATGACATTGCCCCGCCTTTGCCAATTCCAAAGTAAGACAAAAATTTATTTGTATCAATAAAATATTTTGAAATAACATTATCAATAATTGGACCACTTGAAATCATTGGAATTGTTCCAACAAGTTGTGCTATAACTCTCCTTGCAGAAAAAACTCTACCCTGTAATTGAGGAGTTACCTTTGATTGCCAAATTGCTTGACTTGATGCATTTGTAATAACACCAAGCAAAGAGAGTATAAAGCCAAAAATTGATAATAGATATACATTTTTTGATAAAGAGAACAAAAATAGAGCAACTCCGCTTAATAGAATTCCGCCAATCAAACTATAAACCTTTCTTTTAGTTCCACCCCACAAGGTCATTACAAATCCTCCAATAAGACCTCCCAAGCCAAAAAACATTTGAACTACACCTAAGGCAACACTACTATTATTTGTTTTTGATAAAATCAGAGGTGAATATATTGGGCTAATGAAGCCTTCAAAAAAATTTACAAGAAGGAAAACTGTTAAAAGAGCAAGAAGATGTTTTTTATTAAAAATATATTTAAAACCAAAAATAGCATCTTTAAAAATACTCAATTTTTCTTTTGAGACCATTCTATCTATTATTGGAATATAGACATATAAAACTGCACCAATTGCAAATAAGAAAGTTATAATATCTATTATCATTATTCCTGACAAACTTATTAAAGGTAAAAAAATTCCTGCAAGAATTGGAGCAATTATCATTGGTCCATTTTCAATCATAGCAAAAAGCCCATTTGCCTTCCCATATTCTTCTTTTTTTAACATAACACTAATTGTTACTGAATATGCAGGCCATTGAAATGAGTTAAATGTTCCTGAGACAAAAGAAGCAATATATAAAAATGGAAGATTCAATTTATTTAAAAGATACAAAATTAATGTCAAAATAGTTACAATACCTGCTGCAAGATCAGGTAAAATTAATGACCTTTTAAGTGGCCATCTATCAATTAAGGCACCAGCAAAAGGAGAAAAAATTAAATTTGGAATAAAAAATAGTGTTGTAATAATACTAAATGGTGTTGCATTTCCTGTTGTTTTCCAAATCCAAATTGATAATCCAAATTGAGTCATGCTTGAACCAACCATTGAGATGAATTGTCCAACAGAAATTAGAGCAAATCCTTTAAAACCACCTGGTTTTTTCATTTAACCTCCAATCAATATTTTATTTTATCTTAATTAAACAAATTATACCAACTAAATAAAATCTAAACACGATAGAAAATATTTTAAAATCATGAATTATTTTTATACCTTTAAATTTTTTTCTCAATATAATGTTATTTAAACCTTATTTATTAAGAAATACAAGTTGAAAAACTTAAAGTTGAAAAACTTAAAATAGCCATTATAATAAATTCATATTATTTTTTTATTTTGTTTTTAGTAGTTAAGTTTTAAAAGATTTATTCTGAATTTACTCCTTAAATTGTTAATAACTAATAGAAGGAGGAATGTGTGAGTAATAGTTCTAAAAATAAAGAAGATTTAAATGAAAAAATAATATCTATTGAAAAAATAAAAGAGTTATGGTCGAAAACTTATAACACAGAAGGTAAACCAGATTGGTCTCATATTCTACCTTATTATGATGATAGTATTTGTTTTAGAGATTCTATTCAAGAAATAAGAGGAATTAAAGAATTTAAAGAAATGACAGAGCGCTTAACAAAACGTTCAAAAGATTTAAAAATGAAAATTGTTAATGCAGTTAAGGTCGACGATGTTGTTTTTTTAGAATGGGAAATGACTATACAGTTTAAAAAAAACCCAAGTTCAATTTTATATGGAGTGAGTCGCCTGACCTTTAATAATGAAGGAAAAATTATAGAACAGAGAGATTATTATGACTTATGGGGGGATATTTTTGATAATATACCAAAATTTGCAAAATTATATAGAAGATTCATGAAAAAGAAATTCGGATAAAAAGATTTATGAAAAATAGAGAGAGATTAATTAAATATTTTAAGGAATACAAATGGTCAAATATCTTTGCAATGATAAAAAACAGTAGTAAAACCCCAAAAATATGTAACAAAAATTTTAATGATAAACTAGTAGTTATTACTGGAACAACTTCAGGTATTGGATATTATACAGCAAAAAAATATGCCTCTCATGGCGCTAATTTACTCTGCATAAATCGTAACCAGTATAAATCAGAAGCCCTAAAATATGAAATTGAAAATGAATTTGGAACAAAATGTAATTATATAATTGCAGATTTAAGCAATTTAAAAGACATTTTTCGGGTTGCCCAAGAGTTATTAGAACTTGCTGATCCAATTGATGTACTAATACATAATGCTGGTATCTATTTAACAAAAAGAGAGTTGACAGCAGATGGTTTAGAAAAAGTTTTTGTTGTGAACTATCTATCTTCATTTATTATAAATTATTTACTTATAAATAAACTTAAATCTCAGAAAAATTGTAGAATAATTTTAGTTAATTCTGAAGGACATAGATTCAATATATGGGGATTGAATTTAGACGATTTGAATTGGGAAAAACAGAAATATTCAGGTTTAAAAAGCTATGGAGCATCTAAACTATCGCAACTTTTATCTATGATAGTATTTAATGAAATTTTTAAAGATAGCTGTGTAATAATAAATGCAATGCATCCTGGAGCAGTTAAGACAAATACAGGACAGGAGAATAGTCAGTTATATAAATGGTACAGAAGAAATTTCCTGGATAAACTTTTAAAATCTCCAGAGATTTCAGCAGAAGCACTTTATTATCTTGGTGTTTCGGAAGACATTAATTCTATTAGTGGAGAATTCTTTAATTTAACAACAGAGGAGACGCCTTCTCCACCAGCTCTTGACAAAGAAGTTGCATATGAATTATGGGAAAGAAGTTTAGTGTTTGCTGGTATAAAAAAATGATTAATATAAGGAGAGAAACATGGATGATTATAGTTATGATGTAATAATAGTAGGGGCGGGTATGGCGGGTTTAACTGCAGCTTGTTACCTATCTCGAGCAGGAAAAAAAGTACTACTTATAGAAAAAAACAATGAATGTGGAGGTCTAGTTAGCACTTTTAAAACAGATGGATTTTCTTTTGATGCAGGAGTGAGGGCATTAGAAGACGCAGGCATTATTAAACCAATGTTAAAAGATCTGGGCATTGAAATTGAATTTGTTAAAAGTCCTGTTTCAATAGGTATAGAGAAAGAAATTTTAAATATAGAAGATATAAATAGTTTACAAAAATATCAAGATTTACTTATAAAACTCTATCCTGAAAGCGAAAATGAAATTAAGGTTCTTTTAAAGATTATTAAAAAAATAATGAAATATATGAATGTAATTTATGGAATTCAAAATCCTGCTTTTAAAGATTTAAAAAATGATAAAGAATTTCTTTTTAAAGAACTTTTACCGTGGCTACCAAAATTTATATTGACAATAGGAAAAATAAATAAAATGAATATGCCAATTGAAGATTATTTAGAAAAAATAATTTCTAATCCTTCATTAAAAGATATTATTGATCAACATTTTTTTAAAAATGTACCTGCCTTTTTTGCGTTAAGTTATTTTTCTTTGTATCTTGATTATATATACCCAAAAGGTGGTGTTGGAAAAATAGCTGAAGGTTTAGTTAAAAAACTAATTGAATTTGGTGGTGAATTAAAGTTACAGACAAAAATAATTGAAGTAGAAATTGGAAAATGTATACTAAAAGATAATAACAATAATCTATATAAATTTAATCAATTAATCTGGGCTGCTGATTTAAAAACTTTTTATAAAATAGCAAAAACTGATAATTTAAACCAAAGAATTTGTAAAAAATTTGAAAGTGTAAAAAGAAATATTCTTAAAAATAGAGGGGGAGAATCTGTTTTTACATTATTTTTAAAAGTAGATGAACCATTAGAAACTTTCAAGAAAATATCAAATGGTCATTTTTTCTATACACCTTCAAAACAGGGTTTGAGTGAAACTCATAGAAAAGAGTTGAAAAATCTAATAAATAACTGGGAAAACTTGGAAAAGAGGGAAATACTTACTTGGCTAGATAAATTTATAAAATTAAATACCTATGAAATTTCTATCCCTGGGTTAAAAGACCCCAATATGGTTCCTGAAGGCAAAACTGGTTTAATTATAAGTTTTCTTACAGAATATGATCTTTTTAAAAAAGCTAAAGAATCAATTTGGTATGAAGATTTTGTAAAAGAAATTGAAGATCGTATTTTTAATGTCATGGTTAATTCTATATATCCAATATTGAAGGATAAGATAATAGAAAAATTTTCTTTTACACCTATAAGCATTGAAAATAGAGTTAATAGTTCTGAAGGCGCAATAACTGGATGGTCATTTCAAAATCCAGTTCCTGTAGTAAATAAAATTCAGAATTCAAGTAAATCAATTTTAACTCCTTTACCAAATATTTTTCAAGCAGGTCAGTGGGTATATAGCCCAGCAGGTGTTCCTATGTCTATACTAACTGGTAAATTAGCTGCAGATAAAGTTTTAATAAATTTAAAAAAAATAATTAAAAGATTTTAGTTTGTTTAAAAAAACATTCTAAACTATTTAAAAATATTAATAAAAATTTTTAATAGAGTTACAAAATTTGTTATTTTATTTTTTTTAATAGAGAGATATCTATTTGTATGACTTATTATTTATAGTATAATTTTTAAGATATGACTTTTCAGGATATTATAACTGAATTAAGAATTTTTTGGAGTAAAGAAAACTGTATTATTGGTGAAGGATTTGATATTGAGGTTGGTGCTGGCACAATGAGTCCTTTAACATTTTTTGGAGTATTAGGAAAAGAACCATATAGAGTTGCCTATGTTCAACCTTCAAGAAGACCACAAGATGGAAGATATGGAGATAATCCAAATAGATTATATAAACATCATCAATTTCAAGTTATTTTAAAGCCACCACCTGAAAATATAATTGAAATATACTTAAATAGTTTAAAGAGTTTAGGAATAAAAGAAGAGGATCATGATATTAGATTTGTGGAAGATAATTGGGAGTCACCAACTCTTGGAGCATGGGGTGTTGGATGGGAAGTTTGGTGTGATGGTATGGAAATAACTCAATTTACATATTTTCAACAAGCAGGAGGAATAGATTTAGATCCTATTTCCGCAGAAATAACCTATGGTCTAGAAAGAATTGCACTTTTTCTTCAAAAAAAAGAGTCAATTTTTGAAATCAACTGGAACGAACTAACAAAATATAAAGATTTAAGACTAAATGAAGAAAGAGAAATGTGTATATACTCCTTTGAAGAAGCAGATATAGAAATGTTAAAAGATACATTTAACTATTTTGAAAAAGAAGCATATAAACTTCTTGAAAAAAATTTAATCCTTCCTTCATATGAATATTGTTTGAAACTTTCACACTTATTTAATATTTTAGATGCAAGAGGTTCAATTGGTTTGACTGAGAGGAATCAATATATAACAAGAATAAGAAATATTGCAAATAGATGTGCAAATTTATATTTAAAGGAAAGATATGGGAAATAAACTTTTGATTGAAGTTGGAATCGAAGAGATACCTGCAAGATTTTTAAATGAAATAGGAGAATCTTTTAAAAAAAATTTCAAAGATTTTCTTGATTCTGAAGCAATTGAATATAAAAATCTAGATGTATTTTACACTCCAAGAAGGCTTGTAATATTTGTAAATGAAATCTCAGATAAACAAAAGGAAAGAATATTTAAAATAAGAGGTCCAAAAAAAACAATTGCTTTTAATGAAAATGGAGAACCTTTAACTCCACTTAAAGGATTTTTACAGAAAAATGAGAGTAAAATTGAGGATATAAAAATTGAAAAAATTGGTGATGATGAATATGTTTTTATAGAAAAGATAATTTCAGGTAAAAAAACAAAAGATTTAATAAAGGAAAATTTTCAAAAAATTCTTTTTTCAATTTCATTGAGAAAACCAATGAGATGGGATTCATTCTCTTTTGTTAGACCAATAAGATGGATTTTGTCATTATTTAATGATGAACTCATAAGTATAAAGATTGGAAATATCGAGAGTAAAAAAGAGACAAGACCATTTTTGAAAACAATAAAAGAAAAAGCAAAAATTGATAATGTTGAAAATTATTTTGAATACATTAAAAAAGAAGGAATTGTTTTATCTTTCGAAGAGAGAAAAAAATTGATTTTAGATGATTTGTCAAATTTTGAAAAAGAACTTGGAGTTGAGATAGTCAAAGATGAGGATCTTTTAAACGAAGTAACAAATTTAGTTGAGTCACCAAAAGTTTTTTACTTCACTCTTCCCTCAAGAGGTAAGGAATTGCCATACGAGATTTTAGTCGAAATTTTAATAAAAGGAGCAAGAGTTTTTCCTGGAAGCAAAAATAATGAAATTATTTATGCATTTGGAGTTCAAAATGGAATTTTTAAAGATTCAACAACAATAAAAGAAGGTTTTATGAGTGTAGTAAAAGCAAAAATTGATGATGCTCTATTTTTCTTTACAAAAGATAAAGAGATAGAAATAAAAAATAGAATTGATGGTTTAAAAAATATTATTTTTGAAAAGAATCTTGGTACATATTATCACAAAACAATAAGATTAATTAAATTTCTAAAAAACCTTTATAATGATTTAAAATTAACAGAAGATGAAAAAGCAACACTTGATAGAGCGGCTCTTCTTTCAATGTCTGATCTAACAACTTTAACAGTACAGGAATATCCAGAACTACATGGTATAATAGGCGGTTTTTTATGTATTGAATCAAATGAAGAAAAAGAGATTTGTGAAATAATCAAAGAATTTATTTATCCAATAAAAAAAGATGATAAAATTCCTGAATCTAAACTTGCAAAAATTCTTGGAATTGTTGATAGAGTTGACACTCTTGTTGGAAGTTTTCTAGTAAAATTAGAACCAACATCTAGTGAAGATCCAATGGGCTTAAGAAGGATTTCTTTAACACTTCTTAAAATTTTAACCTCATTTGAAAATTCAATTTCAATAAATAATTTAATTGAGTATTCATTGAAAACATTCGATGATACGCTTAAGAAAGATTTCAATACAGACAATATAATAAAATTTATAAAAAATAGATTTAGAAGCATTTTAGAGGAAGAAGTCTTAAATTATGACATTATAAACTGTGTTATTAATGTTGAGCCATTTATACCTTATAAAGCATATATAAATGGGAAATTTATAAAAAGAGTTTATAATGAAGACAATTTTAATAGTTTTATTCTTGCATATAAAAGAATTTACAATATAACTAAAAGTCATAATATCGAAGAAGATATAAAAGAGAATCTTTTTGAAAAAGATGAAGAGAGAAATTTATTTGAATTCTATCTATCAATTAAAAAGGAAATAGAAAAAAGAAATATTATGGAACTTGAAAAAGTTTACAAAAAATTTATTGAATCAGTTGATATAATAAATAGATTTTTTGAAAATATCCTTGTTATGGTTGAAGATGAAAAGATTAAAATCAATAGGTTGAATTTATTAAAGAGTTTATTAAATATTTTCAGAAGATTTGGTTATTATGAAGAAATTTTAAAACAATAGAAAGGAGTTTAAGATGGGAAAGAGAATTTATGAGTTTGAAGAAGGTTCAAAAGAGATGAGAAATCTTTTAGGAGGCAAAGGAGCAGGTCTTGCAGAGATGACAAGAATAGGCCTTCCTGTTCCAAGTGGTTTCACTATTACAACAGAGGTTTGCAATGAATATTATAGTGTTGGAGGGAAATTTCCAGAAGGTTTAGAAGAAGAAATGTTAGAATATTTACACAAATTAGAAAAAAAAGTAAATAAAAAATTCGGTTCAAAAGAAAATCCACTTCTTGTTTCAGTAAGATCTGGTGCTCCAGTTTCAATGCCCGGTATGATGGATACAATTTTAAATCTTGGTTTAAATGATGAAACAGTCAAAGGACTTGAAGAGTTAACTCAAGATAAAAGATTTGCTTATGATTCATATAGAAGATTTATCTCAATGTTTGGAAATGTTGTGATGGGAATAAAACATGAAAAATTTGAAGAGATACTTGAAAGTGTAAAAAATAAATATGGTGTGAAGTTTGACTCTGAAATACCAGCTGAAGGATTGATTGAGGTTGTTGAAAGATATAAAGAGTTATATAAAAAAGAAACTGGAGAGGATTTTCCACAAGATCCTTATAAACAACTAATGATGGCAGTTGAAGCAGTTTTTAAATCATGGAACAACAAAAGAGCAATAGAGTATAGGAGAATTTATAAAATACCTGAAACGCTAGGAACTGCAGTTAATATTCAAATGATGGTTTTTGGAAATGCTGGTTTTGATTCTGGGACTGGTGTTGGATTTACAAGAGATCCATCAACAGGTGAAAATAAACTTTATGGAGAGTATCTTTTGAATGCTCAAGGAGAGGATGTTGTTGCAGGAATTAGAACTCCAAAACCAATTGATGAACTTAAAAATGACATCCCTACTGCTTATGAAGAGTTATTGAGAGTTAAAGATATTCTTGAGAAACACTATAGAGATATTCAAGATTTTGAATTTACAATTGAAAAAGGAAAACTTTATATGCTTCAAACAAGAACAGGACAAAGAACTCCTATTGCTGCAGTTAAAATTGCAGTTGATATGGTTGAAGAGGGTCTAATAAAAAAAGAGGAAGCAATTATGAGAGTTGATCCACATCAGGTTGAACTTCTTTTACACCCGATGATTGATCCAAAAGTAAATGTTAAACCAATAGCAAAAGGTTTACCAGCTTCCCCTGGTGCAGCCTTTGGAAAAGTTGTTTTCGATACAGATGAAGCAGCACTAAGAGGAAACAATGGGGATGAGATTATTCTTGTAAGACCAGAAACAACTCCTGAAGATATTCATGGAATGGTTGCAGCAAAAGGAATATTAACAGCAAGAGGAGGAATGACATCGCACGCTGCAGTTGTTGCAAGAGGAATGGGTAAACCTTGTGTTGTTGGTTGTGAAGAAATAAAAATAAATATGGATGAAGGTTATTTTGTAACTCAAGATGGAACAAAAGTTTCAAAAGAAGATTATATAACAATAGATGGAGGTACTGGTAGAGTAATATTAGGTAAGGCTCCATTGGTTGAACCAGAAATTGGTGGAAATCTTGAAAAATTATTAAAATTTGCTGATGAGATAAGAAAACTTGGAGTTAGAGCTAATGCAAATACTCCACAAGATGCAATAAAAGCTAAAAAATTTGGTGCTGAAGGAATAGGTCTTTTAAGAATCGAAAGAATGTTCCTTGATCCAGAGAGATTACCTATAGTTCAAGATATGATTATGGCAAGAACAAAAGAAGAAAGAGAAAAGCACCTTATAAAAATAATTCCTATGATTCAAAAAGATTTTGAAGAAATGTTAGAGGTCATGGATAACCTTCCAGTAACAATAAGACTTCTTGATCCACCACTTCATGAATTTTTACCACAAAGAGAAAGATTAGAAGAAGAGATTAAAGAATTTAAAGAAAAAGGTGATATTGAAGAGGTTAAGAAGAGAGAAAATATTTTAAAGAGAGTTAAAGAACTTTATGAACATAATCCAATGATTGGATGGAGAGGTTGTAGAGTTGGAATTGTATTTCCAGAAATTTATGAATCGATGATAGAAGCAATAATCATGGCTGGTATTAATTTAAAGAAAAAAGGCCTTAATCCAATTGTTGAAATAATGCACCCTCTTGTATCTCATGAGAATGAGTTGAAAATTTTAAGAGAATTAACAGAAAATGTTGCAAAAAGAGTTATGAAAAGAGAAGGAATTGAAATACATTATTTAATTGGAACAATGGTTGAAGTTCCAAGAGCAGCAGTTTGTGCAGATAAGATTGCTAAATATGCAGACTTCTTTTCATTTGGAACCAATGACTTAACCCAAACAGTTTTTGCTTTTTCAAGAGATGATGTAGAAGCGACATTCCTACCATTTTATATTGACAAAAAAATTCTTCCTGAAAATCCATTTATGGTTTTAGATATTGAAGGAGTTGGTCAACTAGTTGAACTTGGAACAAGACTTGGTAAAGAGGCAAATCCAAAACTTGAAGTAGGAATTTGTGGTGAACATGGAGGAGAACCAATAAGTGTGAAATTTTTCCATAAAGCAAACCTTGATTATGTTTCTTGCTCTCCATTTAGAATACCAATTGCTCGACTTGCTGCAGCACAAGCTGTGATTGAGGAGAAAATTGCAAAAACAACAACCTATCAGGATACTCGCTGAAAAATTAGAAGAAAAAAATTTAAGCCCTTTTGCAACTTTATCAAAAAATAGTAAAGGTAGAATTTTTAAAGAAGAGAAATGTAAAATAAGAACTGATTTACAGAGAGACAGAGATAGAATAGTTCACTCAAAATCATTTAGAAGATTAAAAGATAAAACTCAAGTTTTCTTTTTTCCATTAGGAGATCACTATAGAACAAGATTAACTCATGTTCTTGAAGTATCACAAATAGCAAGAGTTATTGGTAGAGCATTAAGATTAAATGAAGATTTAATTGAAGCAATTTCTCTAGGACATGATTTAGGACACTCTCCTTTCGGTCACATTGGTGAGGAGATATTAGATAGAAAATATAAAGAATATGTAAAAACAGGTGGTTTTAAACATAATGAACAATCTTTAAGAGTGGTTGATTTTCTTGAAGAGGGCTATGGAAACAAAAGGAAAACTGGATTAAATTTGACATGGGAAACAAGAGATGGAATTTTAATGCATTCAAAAGGTTTAAAAATTCTTGAAGATAGTGGTATTCAAAACATAAATACTCTTGAGGGAGAAGTGGTTGCTTATTCTGATAGAATTGCATATTTAAATCATGACCTTGATGATGCTATTAGGGGTGGAATAATAAAGGAGAGTGAAATTCCAAAAAAGATCAAAAAGATTCTTGGCAAAGATAGTGGTGAAAGAATTGATAGGATGGTTAAAGATTTGATTTTCAACTTTTTGAAAAACTTTAAACTAAAATTTAGTGATGAAATAAGAGAATTAGTGGATCTATTTTTAAATTTTTTAAAGGATAGGTTATATTACAATAAAGAGTTAAGAGGCGAAGAGATAATAAGAATTGAAAAGGTTATAAGCGATCTTTTTGATTTTTACATGGAGAATCCTAAAAAAATTTTAAATTTTGTAAATAAATATGAAGTTCCAGTTTGTTTTGAAAGTTGGGAAGATGCTTTAGAGAAAGTAGAAATTAGAGCAAGATATATATGTGACTATATCTCAGGAATGAGTGATGAATATCTTATTTTAATTTATAATGAAAACTTTCTACCAAAACCTTGGAAGATATGAAAAACATTTTTGATTTTGCAGAAGATTTAAGAGAAAAAATAGATATTGTTGAATTTTTATCTCAATATTTAACAATAAAAAAAAGAGGAAAAAATTATGTTGCATTATGTCCATTTCATCCAGACAAAAACCCCTCTTTAAATATTTCAAGAGATAAAGGGCTATTTCATTGTTTTGGATGTGGTGCAGGTGGAACCATTTATCATTTTGTAATGAAAATGGAAAATGTAAACTTTGAAAGAGCAGTTGAAATTGTAGCAAATTGGGCTAATGTAGAAATTCCTTCTTTTGATTATTCAAAAAAAGATGATTGGTTTTATTCATTTCATGAAAATCTAGCAAATTTCTTTAAAGAAAATTTACTAAAAAATGAAAAGTTGCTAAATTATCTATATAATAGAGGTTTAGATTTAAATTCAATTGAAAAGTTTAGTTTAGGTTATGCGCCACAGGAGTTAAGTGATTTTTCAAAAAAAGAGAATATTTCCGAAAGTAAATTAAAAGAAACAGGAATTTATCCATATAAAAATTTTTCAAAAAGGTTAATATTTCCAATAAGAAATATTTCAGGTAAAATTGTTGGATTTTCTGGTAGAGCACTTGAAGGAGAGGAGCCAAAATATATAAATTCTTTAGAATCAATTTTTAAAAAAGGTGAAATTTTATATGGTCTGTATGAAAATAAGGATGAAATTTTAAGAACAAAAGAGGTTATTCTTGTTGAAGGTTACATGGATGTAATTATTTTAAGTATTAAAGGCATTAACAATGCAGTATCTTCGATGGGCACTTCATTTACAGAGGAGCAAGGAAGAATTTTAAAGAGATTTGCTGATAAATTATATATTTCATTTGATCCAGATATTGGAGGTATTGAAGGAACTAAAAGAGCACTTGAAATAGGTGAAAAATTTAATTTTGAAGTTAAAATTATTGAAATTCCAGAAAATATGGATCCAGATGAATATGTATTAAAATATGGGAAAGAAGAATTTTTAAATTTAATTAAAAAATCCTTAGATGTTATAAAATTTTTATGGAACGATGCTGAAAAGAAGCATAAGGATGATGAAACTCTTGTCCCACTTGTTAAAGATTTATTAGAGATTGCAAAAAGAATAAAAGATCCAACAAAAAGATTTGAGATTTTGAAAAAGATTTCTGAAAGAACAGATTTCCCTGAGACAGTTTTATTGGAAGAACTTAAAGAGAAGAAAACAAAAAGAGTCGAAATTTTAGAAGAACAGGAAAACATTCTTGAAAGAGAGTTTTTAACTTATATTGTTAAAAATAAAGAATTCTTTGATTTAATAAAAGATGAAATAAATGAAAATTATCTTTTAACAAAAAAATATAGAGAACTATTTTTGAAAATAAAAAACTCAAGTGAATTTATTTTAATGGAAGATAATTTATATAGAGAACTACTTTTTTCTGAATCTGAAATTGGTCCGAAGGAACACTTTTTTGATATAATAAAAAGATTGAAGTTTATCTATTTACAGAATATAAAAAAAGAGTTATTAATTAATTTAGAGAAAGCAGAAAAAGATAAAAAGGATGAACTTATTGATTATTATAAGTTAAAACTTATTGAGATTGAAAAAGAGATTAAAAGTTTAAGATATAAGGAGGTGTGAATTTTGAGTAGTAAGTTTAAACATAGCGAAATTTCAAGATTAATAGAAAAGGCAAAAGAGAGAGGAAACCTCTCCTATAATGAAATTTTTGAAACTCTCTCTTCTATAGAAGACCTTTCTCCCGAAGAAATAGATGAGATGTATGAGTCTCTTCTTGATAATGGAATTATTTTTGGTGATGAAAAAGAGATTGAACTTGAGGAAGAAAGAAGAAGAGAAGAGTTAGAAAGATTAAAAGAGGGTATTGATTTAACAAAAGAAGAGTTAGGTGAACCTCTTGATCCAGTGAATTCTTATCTTGTCGAAATTAGCAAAATTCCACTTTTAACAAAAGAAGAGGAATATGAACTTGCAAAAAAGATGAAAGAGGGAACTCCAGAAGAAAGAGCAGAAGCAAGAAAGAAATTAATTGAAAGTAATTTAAGATTGGTTGTAAGTATAGCAAAAAAATATATAGGACAAGGACTTTTATTTTTAGATTTGATACAAGAAGGAAATCTTGGATTAATTAAAGCAGCAGAGAAATTTGATTATAAAAAGGGATGGAGATTTTCAACTTATGCTACTTGGTGGATAAGACAAGCAATTACAAGAGCACTTGCTGATCAATCAAGAACAATAAGAGTACCTGTTCACATGGTTGAAAATATAAATAGGTTAAAGAAGATAACAAGACAATTAATGCAGAAATTAGGAAGAGAACCTACAGATGAAGAAATTGCGAAAGAGATGGGAATATCTGTTAAAAAGGTTCAGGATTTCAAAAGAGTCGCACAAGTACCAATATCTCTAGAAACACCTGTTGGAGATGATGAAGATACAACCCTTGCTGATTTTGTAGAGGATAAATCAATTCTTTCACCAGAAGAGGAAACAATTAAAAATTGTTCTAATGAAGAACTTTTAGAACTTTTGAAATTTTTACCTGAAAGAGAAAGAGAAATCGTAAAACTTCGTTTTGGACTTGGAGGAGTAGTACCTCATACTTTAGAGGAGGTTGGTGCAAAATTTAATGTAACAAGAGAAAGAATAAGACAAATAGAATCTAAAGCAATAAGAAGATTAAGACAATTAATGAAAAAAGAGAGAAGAGTATAAATATTATTTAATGGTCGAAAATATCAAAATAAGACCAATGTTAAATAGAGATATTTTATCTGTTGTCGAGATTGATAGAAAATCTTATTCTCAGCCATGGGGTATAAATGAATTTTTCAGAGAAATAAACTATAACAGATTTGGTAGATATTTTGTTGCTGAGATTGATAAAAAAATTGCTGGTTATATTGGAAGTTGGTTTTTAGGCGACCTTATACACATAACAACTGTTGCAGTTGATCCAGAATACAGAAGAAAAGGAATTGGTGAAATGTTAATGAATTTTATAATTGATATGGGAAAAGGTGAAAAAGTAAAAAAGGTAGTTCTTGAAGTAAGAGTATCAAATTTAGCTGCACAAAAATTATATGTAAAACTTGGTTTTAAAATTGAAAAGATAAAAAAAGAATATTATCCTGATAATAAAGAAGATGCTTACTATATGGTAAAGGAGATTTAAAATGATTAGATTTGGAATCAAACCATTTAACGAACAGAAAATAATTGCAAATTTGATAAAAAGGGAGTTAAAGGTAGAATTTGTAATAGTTGTTTCTGATCCAATTCCTCAAGGTAATTTTTTAAATTTAAAAGATGACAAGATAAATTTAGCAGTTGACTATCTTGGTACTCTTTATAATGCGATTTTTAATTATGAAGAGATAATACCTTGGAATAAAAATTTAATGATCGAAAAAGTAAAAAATGGTTTAAAAGAGTTTGATATAGATATTATTTCTTTTTTAGGTTTTAGTAATGATTTTGTTTTTATTTCAAAAGAATATATTTGTGATAATTTTGAAGAATTATGTAAGAAATCTCAAAATTTAAAGTTAGGTTGTCCTCCTCCATTTATAGAAAGAAAAGATGGAATACCACTTTTAAGTAAATTTTATGATTTAAATTTCAAAGAAATTGTTCCAATTAATGTTCAACAAATTTATGAAGCACTATTAGATGATAAAGTTCAGGTTATTATTGGTTTTAAAACTGACTCAAAAATTGAGAAATATAATTTATATTTAATTTTAGAAAACAAAAATATATTACCTCCTTATGATGCTATTTTAATAGGTAAAAATTTAGAAGAAAATGTAAAGAAAAAATTGTCAAATTTTAAATTTGATGAAAATGAAATAAGACATTTAAACTATCTTTTTGAAAAGGGCGAGATAAATTTAGAAATTTAAATAAAATTATATAATATAAAGTTATGTTTTCCTATTTATCTCTTTTAGGAAGAATAATTTTAATTGGTTTTGAGAGAGTAATAATAAAAGAGTTAACAGATAGAAAAAATAATCTCAGTGTAACTTTTATTTTCTTCTTTTTATCTCTTCCTTTTCTTTTTCCATTTCTCTTTTTTTCGGAAAAGCCTGAAAATTTTCTTTTTTTAAAGAATGTTTTTATCTCAAGTATAATTTACACCAACTCATTCATTCTCTATGTGAAATCTATTTCATTAGAAGATGTTTCTCTTGTTGCCCCTTTATATAATTTTAATGTATTCTTTTTGGTTATATTAACATCTATTTTCTTAAATGAAAAAGTTACTTTTATAAAAATTTTAGGACTCTCTTTACTTGTGTATGGCTCATCTTTTCTTATTAAAAGAGAAAATATTTTAGAATCCTTTAAAGCGCTTTTCATAAATAAGGGTTCAAAATATATGGTTTTATCTTCATTATTAATTGCAATAGGTAGAACAATTGATGGATTTTCTGCAAAAATGGGTGTTTCCTCAATTTATTATTCTTTCTTTTTGTATCTTTTTATTACTGTGATCCTTCTTTTTATATTATTATTTACAAGAAAATTTTATGAAGTAGGGATTTTACTAAAAAATAAGCTTTTTTTATCATCATTAGCTGGTTTAACAAATGCTTATTCTTATTTATTTCTTTTAATCGCATTTAAAAAAATTGATATAAGTATCGCTGAACCATCAACTATGTTAGGAACTATTATAACTATTATAATTTCTAATTATTTCTTCAAAGAAAATATAAAATATAGATTAATTGGAACTTTAATAATGATAATTGGAGCATATCTTATTTTTTTGAAGATTTAATTTATTTTGGATTTTCAATAAATGATTTATCAAGATCTCCTTCATTAGAAAATCCTCTTTCTTCCCAATATCCTCTATATTCTTCATTATCACTGACCTCTATTTTTGTTATCCATTTTATCCACTTATATCCCCACTTATCTTCTGCAACAAGTTGAAATGGAAATCCCCTTTCTGGTGGAAGAACAATTCTATTAATTTTATATGCTATTAAAATATCTTTTTTATAAAAGTAATCAATTGGAAGTGATGTTGTATAACCATCATAAGCATGAAAAATTAGAATTTTGGCATTCTCTTTTAATTTTGTCTCTTCTATGATATCTCTAACAAGAAAACCTTCCCATAAAACTTTTGCATTCCATCCTTCAACACAATAAAGGGTTGTAATTTTTTCATACTTTTGAAATTTATTCAAAATTTCATCATATGTATAACTTTTTTCATTTTCGACTAATCCAGTAATTGTTAATCTATAATTTTTTATATCAATATATTGTGGACCTTTAATTGAATTTTCTCTAAATACATTAATCGATGAGAGATTTTCACCTTTATAATTTAAAATTTCTTCATTTTTTAAAGTTTTTACGCTATTTTTTTTCATTAAATAGTAATCTAAGGTAAAAATAAATATTAATGAAACAATTAAAATTATAATTAAATAATGTGTTTTTTTCACTATTAACCTCCTTATAATTATTTTAATTTTATCATAATTTAAATAAAATTTTTTTAAAATAAACTATGTTAAAATTTAAAAGATGAAGAAAATTTTAATAATACTAGTTTTTATTTCAATAACTCTAATTGGTGTAAAATTTGATGAAAGAATTGATCCAAAATATATTGATACTATAAATTATTTACTTGAAAAAGATATTATAAAAGGATTTCCAGATGGTACTTTTAAAGTTAATTGGGCGATAACACAAAGTGAATTTATTACAATGATTGTTAGATGTAACATAAAATATGCAAGGGAAAAGAATAGAAAAACATTTTTAGATAATATTAAGATTTTAATTTTGAATTTATATAGAACTATTATAAAAAAGGAAGATAAAGTTAAGTTTACAGATTTTCAAAATGAGTGGTTTCATCCATACCTCTTAGAATATTTAAATATTACAAATATAGATGAAAATGAAATTGAACCTCTATTATATATAAATATTTATGAAGCATTATATTTTATATTAATAGCATCAAAATATAAAGGAGAGGTTGAAAATTTCAATTTACCATTAGACGATAAAGAAAAAAGAGAAGTTTTAATAAGTGCAGTTTCACATAAATTTTATCCAATTGGTTTGCCTTTTAATAATAGATTATCAAGAGGAGATGCTTTTATTTTAATAGAAAATTATTTAAAGAAGGTGGAAGATGCTTTTAACAATTGATATTGGAAACACAAACATTGTTTTTGGGTTATTTAAAGAAGAGAATTTAGTTAAAACATATAGACTCTCTTCAAGAATTTTGAGAACCTCTGATGAATATGCTTTAGAATTTGCAACTCTTTTGTTTATCGATAAAATATCCATCAAGGATATTGAAAATATAATAATTTCATCTGTAGTACCACCTCTTGATCCAATTATTGAAAAAACTTGTGAGAAATTATTCAACAAAAAACCAGTTTTTGTTAATCTTTCCATGAAATTTCCAATTAAATTTGACATAGAAAATCTAAATGAAATAGGTATGGATAGGGTAGTTGGTAGTTCAATGGGTTATTTTATAACAAAAAAAGGAACAATTGTTGTTGATTTTGGAACTGCAACAACATTTGATATTGTAAGAAATGATGGAACCTTTATTGGTGGTGCTATAGCGCCAGGTATTTTTATTTCACTTGAATCTTTAATATCAAGAACAGCAAAACTTCCCAAAGTTGAATTAAGCATTCCTCCCTCACCTATAGGAAAAAATACTGTTAATGCAATTAAATCGGGTATGTTATATGGGTGGAGTGGAATGGTTGAAAGAGTAATTTCTGAAGTTGAATCATATTTAAACGAAAAAATGAAACTTATAATTACTGGAGGAGCATCCCATTTTGTTTTACCATTAATAAAAATTGAATATTTATATGAAAGAGATTTAATTTTAAAGGGATTAAAACTAATTTATGATTTAAATAGATGAGAATAGAGTTCAATAAAAAACTTTTATTTCTTGCTCCTTTGTCAAATTTTTCTGACACTGGTTTTAGAATTCTTTCAAGAAGATTTGGTGCAGATTTAACTTATACTGGAATGATCTCTTCATATGAAATTGTGAATAAAAATTCAATTCCATTTGAAATTTTAGATGAAGAAAGGCCAATTGCAATTCAAATTTTTGGAAATGAGCCACATATAATAGAAAAGACAGTAAAAATTTTAGGTACAATACCAGATATTATTGATTTAAATTTTGGTTGTCCCTCTAAATCTATCTTAGAAAGTGGAAACGGCGGTTTTCTTCTACTCGACTTAAAAAAAATAAAAGATTTAATTAAAAGCGCTGTGTATAATTCAAAAGTCCATGTTTCAGTAAAGATAAGAAGTGGTTATAATAAACATAATTTAAATTATTTAGAAATAGGAAAAATTTGTGAAGAAGAAGGAGTTTTCTTTTTGACAATACATCCTAGAACAGTTGAAATGAAATATTCTGGTAAGGTAGATTTAAATATAACAAAAGAATTAAATAGAAATTTAAAAATACCTATTGTACATAGTGGAGATATCTTTAATATAGTTGATTTAGAAAAAGTTTTAAATGAGACAAATTGTGATGGAGTTATGATAGGAAGAGGTGCTATAGGAAATCCATGGATTTTTTTAGATTTTAAAAATTATTTATTTGAAGGAAAAATTCCTCAAAAAAAATCTTTAGAAAAAAAAATTGAAATAATAATAGAACATATGGAAATTTTATTGGAGCATTATACAGAGAATTATACAATAAAGCAAATGAAAATACATATTCCAAAATATTTAAAGGGGTATCCAGGCATTTCAAGATTGAATAAATTATTAAATGGAGTAAAATCAATAAATGAGTTAAAAAACCTGCTTTTTAATTTTAGAAAATTATAAAGAGGTGATTCGTGAAAAGAGTTGTGAGTATTAGTTTAGGTTCTTCAAAAAGAGATAAAAAAGTAGAGGTTGAGATATTGGGAGAAAAATTTGTTTTAGAAAGAATTGGAACTGATGGAAATAAAGAAAAGATGATTAATTTATTTAAAGAATTAGATGGTAAAGTAGATGCATTTGGTTTAGGAGGTGCTGATTTATACATCAGTGTTGGAAAAAGAAGAACAACTTTAAAATCAATTGAAAGATTAATTAAAGAGGTTAAAATAACTCCTGTTTGTGATGGACAATTTTTAAAGGATACTCTTGAGAAGAAAGCGGTTTTGTTTATGAGGGATCAGGGTTTAATAAATAAAAATACCAAAGTTATGGTTATATCAGGAGTTAGTAGATATGGACAGGTTGAGGGTTTTCTTGAAGTTGGTTGTAAAATTTTATATGGTGATTTAATGTTTTCTTTAAATCTTCCATTCCCAATTTATAATCATAGAACATTCATTTTTCTAGCAAGCATTCTTGTGCCTATTGCAAGAAATTTGCCATATGAATGGTTGTATCCAACTGGGAAATCTCAAGAGGATATTGTTCCAAAATATGAGAGTTATTATCAATGGGCAGATTTAATTGCAGGTGATTTTCTTTATATAAAGAAACATATTCCTGAAAATCTCAAAGATAAAATAATTTTTACTAATACAACCACTCCAGAGGATAGAGAACTTTTAAAGAAAAGGGGTGTTAAATATTTAGTTACAACTACACCTGAATTCGATGGAAGAACATTTGGAACAAATGTTATGGAAGCACTAATTAGTGCTTATACTGGTAAAAAACCAGAAGATATAAGTGAATCAGAGTATTATGAACTATTTGATAAATTAAATATAAAACCTAATATAATAGAATTATAATTTAAGGAGGATATTATGACTTCAAAAGAGAAAAAAGAGGAAATTATTACTCCAAAAGGAGATAAAGTATATGTTACAAAAGAAGGTCTAAAAAGACTAGAAGATGAACTTGAATATTTAAGAAATGTTAAGAGACCTCAAATTGCTGAAAAACTTGAAAATGCAGTTCAAGCATTTGGAGAACTAACTGAAAATGCAGAATATGAAGAGACAAAGAGAGAGCAAGCATTAATAGAAGGAAGAATTTCAGAATTAGAAGAACTTTTATCTAAAGCAATAATAATAGACACTGAAAAAATTTCAAAAGTTGCTGTTGGTATTGGAAGTAAAGTAAAAATACTTGTAAAAAATCTAAAAGATAAAAGTGAAGAAACAATGGAATTTATGCTTGTGAGTTCAGTTGAAGGAGAACCAGATGAAAATAAAATCTCAATAGATTCACCAATAGGAGAAGCAATACTTGGTAAAAGAAAGGGAGATGTTGTTAAGGTTAAGATTCCAAAAGGAGAAGTTTTAATTAAAATTATATCGATAGAAAAGTAAAATGGAAGAAAGAGAAATAAGGCTTCAAAAATTAAAAGAGTTAAGAGAAAAAGGGATAAATCCATTTGAATATAAATATGAAAGAACACATACTGCAGATGAAGTTAAGAAAAGATTTGAGGAACTACAGAATAAAAATCTTTTAGTTTCAGGTAGAGTTATTTCTGAAAGATTACATGGAAAGGCAAGTTTTATAACAATAAGAGATTTTAGTGGAACTATTCAAATTTATCTTAACATAAATAATTTAGGTGAAGATCTTTATAATTTTTTCAAAAAATATATCGATCCTGGAGATTTTATAGGAGTTGGTGGCTCAGTATTTAAAACTCATACTGGAGAGATAACAATAAATGCTAATAATTTAACTCTTCTAACAAAATCTTTGCTTCCTTTACCAGAAAAATATCATGGAATAAAAGATATAGAGGTTAGATATAGAAAAAGGTATCTTGATTTAATCGCTAACCCTCAAAATATTGATGTTTTTGTAAAAAGAAGTGAAATAATTAAAAATATAAGAGATTACTTAAATAACCTTGGATATATTGAGGTTGAAACACCGATGCTTCAACCTATTCCAGGTGGAGCAACTGCTAAACCCTTTGTTACTTATCATAATACACTTGGCCAAAATTTCTATTTAAGAATAGCACCTGAACTTTATTTAAAAAGATTGATTGTTGGTGGATTTGAAAAAGTTTATGAAATCAACAGAAACTTTAGAAATGAAGGAATTTCAACAATACATAATCCTGAATTTACAATGCTTGAACTTTACGAAGCATATTCTGATTATAAAGATATTATGATTTTAACAGAAAATTTAATAAGCAATGTTGTATTAAAAGTCAATGGAAGTTATATTATAGACTATAACGGAGTTGAAATTAATTTTGAACCTCCATGGAAAAGATTTTCATATAAGGAAATATTTGAAGAAAAAACAAAACAACCAATAGAGAAATTTAAGGATATTAATTTTGGATTAGAATATCTTAAAAAAGAAAATATTGAATTAACAAAAAAACCAAACTTTAAAAACATTGTTGATGAAATTTTCAAAGAGAAAGTTGAAAAAGATTTAGTAAATCCGACAATTATTTATGATTTTCCGATTGAAATGTCTCCACTTGCAAAAAAGAAAAGAGATGATAACGGATGGGTAGAAAGATTTGAAGTTTTTGTAAGAGGTATGGAAATTGCAAATGCATTCTCTGAATTAAATGATCCTATTGATCAAAAAGAGAGATTTTTAGAAGAGATAAAAGAGAAAGAGAAAGGTGATGAAGAATCCCATTATTTTGATTCAGATTATATTGAAGCACTTGAATATGGTATGCCACCAACTGGTGGTTTAGGAATTGGAATTGATAGATTAACAATGATTATAACCAACAAAGATTCGATAAGAGAAGTTATTTTATTTCCTCAACTGAAACTAAAGGAGGAAAACGAATGAAAAGAGTAGCATCTGGAATGAGACCAACTGGAAAACTTCATCTTGGAAATTTTTTTGGAGCACTTAAAAATTGGATAGATCTACAAGATAAATATGAATGTTACTATTTTATAGTTGATTATCACGCTTTAACAACTGTATATGAAAAATCAAAAGAGATTATGGAAAATATTTATGAAATGGCTTTAGATTGGTTTGCTATGGGTCTTGATCCAAACAAAGCAACAATTTATATTCAATCCTCAGTAATAGAAATACCAATTTTACATCTTATTTTTTCAATGATAGTTCCAATGCCATGGCTTGAAAGAAATCCAACAGTAAAGGAGATGGTAAGAGATCTTGATCTAAAAGAAAATGTGGGATATGGACTTCTAGGTTATCCAGTATTGCAAGCAGCAGATATTCTGATTGTAAAAGGTGAATTTGTTCCTGTGGGAAAGGATCAATTACCCCACCTTGAATTCAGTAGAGAACTTGCAAGAAGATTTAATTATTTATACGGTGAATATTTTCCAGAACCACAGGCGCTTTTAACAGAAACTCCTTTAATTTTGGGTATTGATGGAAAAAAGATGAGTAAATCACTCAATAATCAAATAAATTTATCTGATAGTGAAAATGAAATGATTGAAAAAGTTATGCAAATGATAACAGACCCACATAAAATAAGAAAAAGTGATCCAGGGCATCCTGATATTTGCTCTGTTTTTTCATATTATGGAAATTTCTATAAAGAAAAATTAGAAATTGTAAGAGATGAGTGTGAAAAAGGTAAAAGAGGATGTGTTGAATGTAAGAAAGAAATAGCGAAAAAGATTTATGAGAGTTTAGAACCATATAGAGAAAAAAAGAGTGAACTTGAAAAAGATAGAGATACAATTTGGGATATTTTAAAAGAAGGTGGAAAGAAAGTTAAAAAAATTACAGAAGATACATTAAATGGTGTTAAGAAATTAATGGGGCTTGATTATCTATGAATTTAGTTAAATTAATTACAGTTAATGATCTTTTTTCAGCAGAAATTATAAAAGAATTTTTAGAAAAAGAAGGTATTCCTGTTGTTATCAAAAGAACTAAATGGTTTGATAATCCATATCTTGGTAGTACAGGGCCAAGAGATCTTTATGTTGAAGAAAAAGATCTAGATTTAGCAAAAGATTTACTTAAAGAAAGTAATTTTGATTTAGATTTTTAAATACTTGACAAAGTTTAGAAATTTGTTTATCATATTAAATGCTCCTTGACAAAAAGATATTCTTTAATATAATTTAAAAGATAGGAATTTGCCGGTGTAGCTCAGTGGCAGAGCAGCTGATTTGTAATCAGCGGGTCGTGGGTTCGAATCCCTCCGCCGGCTCCATAATTGTGGAGAGGTAGCGAAGCGGTCAAACGCGGCAGACTGTAAATCTGTTGGCTCATGCCTTCGTAGGTTCGAATCCTACCCTCTCCACCATGCGGGAGTAGCTCAGTTGGTAGAGCATCAGCCTTCCAA
>FMJZ01028276.1_pt1 | contig 47004 bp, 32 predicted proteins | sample 1987881 | NCBI WGS metagenome assembly FMJZ01 (sample SAMEA4378227, study PRJEB15110) | soil metagenome | biome: soil; feature: Field; material: Soil | place: India | collected 2015-03-11 | depth 0 m
GGGGGGGAAATGATCGAACTTGACAACTCATTTGAAGAAATCACTAGAATTGCAGTTGTTGGCGTAGGGGGTGCTGGGTGCAATGCAATTCAAAATTTGATTACCTTTGGAATCGAAGGTGTAGACTTGATAGCTATAAATACTGATGCCAAACAACTACGCGTAAACTCTGCGCCTATTAAACTTATTATTGGAAAATCCAAAACACGAGGCCAAGGAGCTGGTTCCAATCCTGAGGTTGGAAGGCAAGCGGCTGAGGAAGATTACCAAAGTATTGTCGATTTGGTGAAAGACAAAGACATTGTTTTCGTAACAGCTGGTATGGGTGGGGGTACCGGAACTGGTGCTGCACCTCTTGTTGCAAAAGCTGCCAAAGAAAATAATGCCCTTGTTGTGGGTATTGTCATTACTCCTTTGTACAACGAAGGAGGTCAAAGGTGGGAAAATGCTTATAGAGGCATTGAGAACCTACGTAAATATTTAGACGGTTTGATGATCATTTCAAATGAGAAACTATCAAGAATCATCAGAGAGCAAAGCCTCCCCATAAAGAGAGCTTTTCAATTTGCCGATCGAGTCGTCTATGATGCCACTAAGGGTATTATCGACTTAATTAATTCGGTTGGTATTATTAATGTGGACTTTTCTGATGTTAAGACTGTTATCCAAGGGAAAGGGGATTTGCTGATAGGGAAAGGTGTTGGAGAAGGAGATCATGCCTCAATCACAGCAGTGGAATCAGCTTTGAATTCACCTTTACTCGAAGGAATAGACCTTAGAAATTCGCAGAGTGCTCTAGTAAACATTACTTTTGGCGAAAATTTCCAAGATTACGACATAGTACTAAATAAAATTCGTGAAGCAACAAATCAAAATTTAAACATAATTTGCGGACTTGTTGAAGATGACTCTATGGGAAGTAGTGTTGCTGTAACTGTTGTAATTACTGGGTTTACAAATTCGTTTATCCAAGAATACCAAGAAAAAAAGAAATCAAAAGAAAAATTAGAAAAATCTGCAATCGAGCAAGGTGAATTTGTTGCTAATGATTATGTTTTGAATACTAAAAATATTTTTGAAACAGCAGTTAATATGAAAATTTCTAAAAAAATTCCAGATGATTTAAAAAACGATTTGCAAACACCTGCCCTGGTCCGAAATCAATTCCTCAATTCCCCAAAAATCGAATTGGAAAACACAAACGAATCAAGGCAACCTTTTATTCTTAAGCAAGACGACCTCGAAAAAGAAAGTAAGGACAATTCCAATATTGATTCGCAAAATTTAGACATTCGCCGAATTCCTTATTTTAGGAAGATGATGGACTAGCCTGGTACATTCAGTTCAATAAAATTCCTCCAAACATTACAACAAATTTTTTGTAACGAATGAGGTTTTTAATTTTTTGATTTTATTTCTACTAATTAACTTATTCAAAAGCTTTTGATTTAGTTATCCTTTTAACTTTTGTTTTACTAGAGGAACAACAACTTTTTAGATTTCTTAGCAATAAAATTTTTGCAATATGTGTGAAAATTAAATCTTTTTTTAATTTTTTGTGTGTTACTTAAATCGGTGAAGTTCAAGTGTAATATCAAAATTAAAGGTTGTAAACCACTACTAATGATAAGATTTTTTAAAATGTATGAGGTTTAAATCTTTATAAAATCAAATCCTATACAAGTGGTTGAAAATACGTTCCCACTTAAATTTTAACTTAAGGTGTTAGATTAAAGTAATATTTAATTTTTGGAGGAGACTTTTTTCGCTTTTTAAAATAAAGTTGATTTTTATTTTAGATGGGTATAACTATTTTGGCAATTTACGAATTTACCATAAAGTTTTAGGGATTGCAAACTTAGAAGAATTCATAAAATTTTCAGCTGATAAGATTATTTCCTGGACAAATTTTTTTCCAAATGCTGTTTTCTTTTTATTAGATGAACAAAAGAAAAATCGAATAAACTACAACTTTCCCTAATAAAAAAGGTAAATAGCAATTTTTATGTTAATTCGAAAATTAATAAAATACTATTACAACAAATTGCCTCTTGAAAACAGAAGCGAAATTCCCAAAACCGCAAGGAATGCTCCTGCAATTGATTGAGTAGAAAACTTTTCCTTTTGAATATATTTTGAAATTGGTAACATTATTATTGGTTGCAAAGACATAATTGTAGCTGCAATTCCAACTTGGATGTTCGTTACAGCTACAAAACTAAGTGAAATACCAATAAATGGACCCATTATTGAACCAAAAAGTATTAGGGTAAATGTTTTCCTATTAAGGATTGATTTCAAAGAACTTACATTTATTTTGTTAGTGGCAAGTCCGAAAATTGTTAATATTAGAAACGAGGGAAAAACTCTATAAAATGAAGCAGAAAGTGGGTGAATTTCTTGCATTAGAAAAGCAGATTTGGTAAAAATTAAACCAGAAGCCTGACATAATGATGAGAGAAATCCCCAAATAATTCCTTTTTTAGTTATTTTATATTTTGTAACTTCATTTCCATTTTGTTGATAAACAACTAAACAAATTCCAACTAATGTAATAATCATTCCAAGAATTCCAGTAAATGATATGGTTTCTTTGAAGGTAAAATATGCAATGACTGCTCCGAATGCAGGATTGCTAGACATTATAATCATCGTATATCTTGGACCAACTTCTTTAAGTGATTTAAAGAAAAACGTGTCACCAAGTACTAACCCAACAATTCCGCTTAAAACAAGAAACAACAATTGTTGTTGATTGATTTCAAATGAAATTTGAAAAAATACACAAGTCATTAACATCAAAAGTGATGAAACTAAAAGTCGGGAAAGATTAGATTTAAATGATCCGATTTTAATTACAACTGCCGAGAAAATATATGGAGTAATAGACCATAAAATAGAAGCCGATAATGCGCAAAGCTCACCAACCAATGTTAGCCTTCAAAAAAAACCACAAAATTAACTTTTTTGTAAATAGTTTTTTTGCTAAATTGTCTTGCATTTTAATATATTTTAATAATCATTAGGTAGATGTATGGGAAGTGTTATTGTTTCTGCAGTTCGTACTCCAATTGGAGCATTTTTAGGAGCCCTTTCAAACTTTTCTGCCCCCCAGCTCGGTGCAATTGTAATTCGCGAGGCTATAAAACGTGCTGGGATTTCACATGATGAAGTTAGCGAAGTGATAATGGGAGAAGTGCTTCAAGGTGGTGTTGGGCAAGCTCCAGCCCGCCAAGCAGCAATATACGCTGGTCTTCCAGTTAGCGTTCCTTGTATGACCATCAATAAGGTATGTGGAAGTGGGCTCAAATCTGTGATGCTTGCCGACCAAGCAATTAGATGCAAAGATGCTTCTATTGTGGTTGCTGGTGGTATGGAGTCAATGTCAAATGCTCCATACTTTTTGAAAAGAGCTAGAACAGGTTTTAAAATGGGAAACGTCGAGTTAATTGATTTGATGATTCATGATGGTTTGTGGGATGTGTATAATCAAATTCATATGGGAAATGCTGGTGAACTTTGTGCAACCGAGTGTAATATCACTCGTGAAGAACAGGATGAATATGCTATCAAGAGTTACAAGCGTGCACTCGAAGCTCAAGAAAAAGGTTGGTTTAGCGAGGAAATTGTTCCAATCGAGATTGAAGATAAGAAAGGTAAAATTAGCATCGACAAGGACGAAGAACCCGGAAAGGTTAATTTCGAAAAAATATCTCAGTTGAAACCGGTTTTCAAAAAAGATGGAACCATAACTGCTGCAAATGCTTCTTCGATTGACGACGGGGCAGCAGCAGTAGTAGTAATGGATGAAGATATTGCTAAGGAAAAGGGAATTAAACCACTTGCAAAAATTATTGCCCATGAATCCTACGCGCAACAACCAGATTGGTTTACAACTGCTCCAGCCAAGGCTATAACAAAGGTGTGTCAAAAAGCTGGAATGAAAATCGAAGATATTGGACTTTTCGAAATAAATGAAGCTTTTGCTGTTGTACCAATAATTACCTGTAGAGAATTAAATATTTCTTACGACAAAGTGAATATCCATGGTGGAGCGGTTTCGCTGGGTCACCCAATTGGTGCTTCTGGGGCCAGAGTTCTTGCAACTTTGATATATGCCTTAAAGCGAACAAATAATAAATTTGGTTTGGCTACATTGTGTATTGGTGGAGGAGAAGCTAGTGCTATGATTATTGAAGCCTTGTAACGCCTCAGTAAATATATAATTTTAATGAATAAATAATTTTAATTTGTATTAGTAAAACCTATTATTTGGTTTTCTTAAAATTATTTTTATACTTTTCTAAATTTTATTTTCATTATTTTACTATTTTTGAATTTTTTAGTAATTGAGGGTTTTTTATGAAAGCAGTAGTAATAAGAAAAAATGGTGGCCCAGAAGTGCTTGAATATTTGGAAAATTTTTCCGTTCCAACGCTTCTCCCTGATGAAGTTTTAGTACAAGTACAATTTACTAGTCTAAATCGTGTTGATTTGCATATTCGTAAAGGATACCCTGGTTTAAACTTAAACTTTCCACATATAATTGGGGCCGATATTGCTGGGGTGGTTGCAGATATTGGTTCTGAAGTAAGAAGTTTTAAAATAGGTGACAAAGTAGTTTCCTACCCGGTAATACTTCCCAAAACTCTAGATCCCAAATATCATGGTACAGAGCATTTAAATGACAATTGGAAATTTTTTGGCATGCATGTTAATGGATCTTATGCTCAATTCGTACCAGTTCCAGAAAAAAATTTAGTTAAATTATCCGACGATGCAAGTACAAACGAGGCTTGCACTCTGCCAGTAGCTGCATTAACTGCTTATCACTCTGTTGTTACAATTGGTAATTTGCAAAGCAATGATGTATTCTTCTTTTGGGGTGGTTCAAGTGGTTTGGGAATTTTTGCAATTCAACTTGCGAAAATGAGAGGTGCAAAAGTAATAACTACAGTTGGAAAAGATTCGAAAAAGGAAATTGTATCCTCCTTTGGAGCCGATTACGTATTTAACCACAATAAAGATGATATTCCCAAAGAAATATCAAACCTATTTCCATCTGGTGTTGATGTTGTTTTAGATTTTGTAGGTAGTCTAACATTCGAGAAATCTTTATCGATTTTGAGAAAAAATGGAAAAATTCTTGTATGCGGAATGATGAGTTCCCCCGAAGTAATGTTAAATTTACAAAAATTCTATATTCGTCACTTAAATCTATGTGGATTATATCTCGGTTCTCCTAAAGAATTCTTCGACCTTGTTACTTTATTTAATCAAAAAAAGATAAAACCCTATATTGACAAGGTTTTCGAATTGAAGGATGTTCAATCAGCCCATAAATATATGGAAGCTGGTGAACATATAGGAAAAATTCTATTGAAGATTGACTAATACGAAGTTTGGTTTTGGTTCTTCTCAAATTTGGCAATCTAATATCTGTTTCCCTAGTCTAAATTAGAAGTATAAATCTTTTTTCTAAATTAATCAATAAAAAGTTTTCTTATTTAATTCATTGTGGCACAAAATTTTCTATTATGAGTATTTTGTTTGATACTCGTATATAAAATTAAATATTGGTGAATATTAGCCAAAAACACATTTATGGTTGAAGATAGTAAAGAAAGACTAATGGTAATTTTAGTTTCGGATGGAAACGATGAAAATCTTTTTTGGGGTTTGATTAACATTTTGAAACAAAATTCATTTAAGAATAAGTTCTTGAATTTACTCGTTTTTGTTAAAAATTTAAAAGAAAAAGAACAGGTCGAGAAAATTTCTCAATTTTTTGAAAAAGACAGAATTTTAGTATTTGATTTTAAAAGCATAATTGATATTCTACTTGCAACCATATCAACTCAAAATGTTAAATTTTTCAGCATTATTTTTGATTTTATAAGCTTAAGACCCGATACTTTCGATTTGTTAATTTCTTACCTCAATAGCAATGACCATTTAGATGGTGTTTTTTCTGATTTCATTTTATCCCTCGATAAGGTTGAATACGAAATTACAGATTCCCATTATGTTTCTAATTTTCCAGCTGAGTTTGGTTTGATACCTAATTCCTCCAAATTACTTCCCTCTTTATTGGTTGTTAAACCTAAGGTCCTTTTGGAGTTTTTGCAAGAGCATAAAACTCATTTTACTTTTAATTTGTTAAATTTTTTCAATTTCCTTTGCTCAAAAGGTTTTCTTATTGAAAAAGCTGATGTAATTTTGGGTGCAAAGTACATTGAAATAGATTTACCTAACAATGAATACGGGGAACCAATTAAAGAAAAATGGGCTTTTGAGCAGATCCAAAAAAAATTTGGAAAGAATTTGGTTCGATTACTTTCGTTCAATGAACTAAATAGCTTGCCATATCATTTTTCAAATCCTTATAATGACCTTGTTTCTATTGTAATATTTTGGAACTCTAATGATAAAGAAATTGACCATAAAAAAACTATTGATTTTTTGTCCTTTCAAAATCATAAAAACATTGAAATTTTAAGATGTAATTGCAACATAGGAAATAGCATCTTTGCATTTAACCTTTATTCGTTAATTGCAATAGGTAAATTCCTTTTTTTTCTGAATTCGGGCGGCGAAATTTTCCCAAATGCATTGGAAACCTTATTAGATGTAGTCAAAAAAAACAACATAGGTTACGTTTATTTTGACTATGTTTTCCAAGAAGAACAAAGAGTTGTTAGGAATCTGGATTTTTCTTACGAAAAACTGAAAAGATTTAACTATATTCCAAATTATGTTTTTCTATCTCGTTCGATTTTCCTTAAAAACAATTTTTTAGATGAAGACTTACCCTGGGATTATGCCTTTTGGGACTTTTGGATTGGTTTAGGTAAAAATGGAATATTTGGGATTAGGTATCCCGAACCTTTAATTAAAGTTAAGAAAGTCTATGGTGTAAAAGAAACTATTAATTGTTTTGCAGATGCTCAAATAAAAGCCAAAATTGTTTTGAAGCACAAGGAATTATTTTCGGCTATGCAAGTGGAATGGGCAAATTCTGTAATTTTGGATAATAGTTTGTTTGATAATTCCAAAGTTCCGATTGGGATTATTCCAAATAATGTTTTGTTGACCAAAATTCTAACTGATAAATCGGAGGTTGCAATTATGAATAAAAAAAGAAAATTGCTTTTCGTTATGTATGGGTGGAATGATTCTGGAGGGGGAACTATATTCCCAAAAACTGTTGCTGGGGAGTTGTCCCTTCGAAATTGGGAAGTTTCTGTTTTTTATGCTTCAACAAAGTTTGATCCAACAAAGCCTTTATATTCTCTTGAAACGGAGAAAAAAGACAACATACAATTTTATGGGCTCTACAATCGCCCTGCTCCTTTCAACGACCCTGAAAATCCAGAACGCGAGACTTCGGATCCCGAGGTAGAAAGGATATTTCGCCAAGTTCTTGAATCTTATCAACCAGAATTAATACATATCCATAATCTTCACGGCTTATGTTTAAGTTTGCCCAAAATTGCGAAGGAAACACTCGATGTTCCCATTGTTTTTACTCCTCACAATTACTTTTTGATTGACCCGAATCTGTATATGATTAATTCAGATTTGACAAACTGGACCGACACAGACTTCTTTAAAAATTCAGAACTTGCAAAAAAGTACCCGGAGAAAAAGCACTCTTACCAGGAACGGCAGGAATTTTCTAAAAGAATAGTTAATGAATACCTCGACTTAGTAATGTCCGTTTCTCGGAAGCAAAAAGAGTTTTTGAGTGAGTTTGCTGGAAATGATAAAAACATAATTGTTGTTCACCAAGCAAACAAAGTTGTCGACGAGCTTTGGAAAAGTGAAGTATTAAACAATGAATCCAGGCGAAAAGTACCTAAGAAAGTTAGATTTGGTTATATAGGTGGAGGATTCGCTCTAAAAGGAATACACAATTTGGTTCGAGCTGCTCAACATTTTTTACAAAATGATGTGGAGTTCCATGTTTTTGGTTTTGTTTTACCAAAGTACATGGAGCTATTAAATTCTCTTGACAATAAAAGAATGGTTACTTATCACGGTGAATACAACATTGAAGATCTTGAAAAGATTGCTGGGAAGTTAGATGTTGGAATTGTTCCTTTAATAAGCGAGGAATCTGCCCCTCTTGTAGTGATGGAAATGAATGCATTGAGGTTACCTGTACTTGGTTCGAATATTGGTGGGATGCCAGATTTCATTGTCGATGGAGTAAATGGATTTTTGTTTGAGCCCACAGATATTGATTCGCTTGTAAGTGCAATTAGATTTTGTTCTCTTAACCCAGAAATTATTGAAGAAATTAGAGGTAAACTGGAATCAGTTCACTCTTTCGAAAATTACATATCCCATCTAGAAAATATTTACAATGCACTAATAAATAGGAAACTTAAGGACCCTAAAGAATATGAGCTAATAGTGACAAATAGACTTTTGTCCAAACCCAAAGTAGTTGAAATTAAATTTACAAAGACAGTATCTTTCCCCGATGAAATTCAAAGAAGTTTTTTGCATTTGGGCTACGAATTGGTAAAACTGAATATTAAACAAGAGGATGTCAATTTTGTCTTATACGAAGCAGAATTTAAGGTCCCAAAAGAAGTTACAATAACCCAATTCTTTGAAGAAACTAAAACAAAGCATGAAGTTTCAAGCTCGAGAGAGATTGAAAGAAGTGCTCCTCAAGAACCATTGCTTTTCGAGGATGTCGAACAAAAAGAATTGGAGGAAAAGAAAGTTTTTGACTTAAATGAACTCGAAGGTTTGGTTTTTGGTTCTTCTTTTGAACATAAAGTAGAAAGTGATAAGTATAAGTATACGGAGACTCATTTAGATAGACATCTTGTGGCAGACCAATACAAACCCGAACTTAATGTAGTTTGGGAAGGTTCGCAATTTGTCTACCATTCATTGGCTCTTATTAATCGGGAACATTGTTCCAATTTGATTGACACGAATTTAGTTGAAGTTACCATAATTCCCTACGAAACTGAGCAATTTCAACCGATCGGCAATCTCAAATACGAAAAGCTTGCAAAAAAAGACATTAGAATCAAAGATGAACCCCCGGATTGGATTAAAAAACTTCCTTATGTTTGGATAAGGCATCAATGGCCACCAAAAGAAGAACCTCCTAAGGGAGCAAAGTGGGTTATAATGCAACCCTGGGAATTTACAATTTTGCCAAAAAGATTTGTCGAGATTTTTTTGCAAGCTGATGAAATTTGGGTTCCTTCGAATTATACACGCCAAGCTTTTATCAATAGTGGAATCCCATTTAATAAAGTTCAAGTGATTCCCAACGGGATAGACCCTTGGCTTTTTCAACCAAACGGAAGAAAATATCCATTGAACACAGAAAAGAAACTTAAATTTTTGTACGTTGGTGGCACAACTTATAGAAAAGGCTTTGATGTTTTACTTCAAAGCTATGTTAAATCATTTACTTCGAATGATGATGTTGTACTTGTTGTTAAAGATATGGGGACTGAATCTTTCTACCGCGGCCAAACCGCAGAGGATTTGATAAAACAAGTCAGAAATACTCCAAATTCACCCGAAATAATTTACATAAAGGATTACCTTACCGAAGAAGAAATTACAAGCTTGTACCGTGCTTGTGATGTTTTTGTTTCTCCATACCGTGGGGAAGGCTTTTCACTTCCGACTTTGGAGGCAATGGCTTGTGGTCTTCCTGTAATTGTAACAGATGGTGGAGCAACAGAGGATTTTGTTTTGGATTCATTTGCTTGGAAAATCCCTTCTTACAAAATTTCTATTGGTTCTACAATTAATAATGATCCTTTAGTTGGGGAAGCTTTTCTTTTTGAACCCGACGGTGACCATCTCGCCGATTTATTAAAGTCTATTTATCAAAATCCTGCAGATATCACAGTAAGGGGAATATTGGCTTCTTCCTTTGCAAGAACTTATTGGACATGGAATCGGTCGACCTTGAAGATTTTGTCCAGACTCGATGGGTTATTTGGAAAAGGACTATCTATTAAGGCTAAAGATGTTTTAATTGACAAAAAAGATGCACAAATTTTATTAGGGGTTGCTGAAGAATACTTTGCCGAGGGAAACACTGCCGAAGCTTTTCGAATTTACAAAGAAATCGAGGGTAGGTTAGCTGAGTTAAGTTTTAAATATAAATTGTTTTATTTTTTAAGAATGGCAATTATTTACATTTTGAATAATCAATTTGAAAGTGCAATGCATTATTTAGAGAAAGTGGTTGATTTAAATTACGGTAATATTGATAGCTTGTATTTAAAAGCAAAAATGTTATACTTGCAAAGCAACTTGGTAGAATCTTTAGAAATGTATACAGAACTTGTTTCCAAATGGAACAACGAAAGGTTCTTTTCGATGATTGGTAATTCATTGGACCAAATATTGGTCGATATGGCTAACATAATGTTGGAAATGAATGATATCGATGGTGCTTTGCAATTATTTACGAATTCACTGAAGTTAAATGAACAAAAAGTAGATGCATACATTGGTGCTGCAAAATGTTTCATTCAAATAAAAGACTTTGAAGAAGCAAAGAGGATGTTAGATTGGGGTTTAAAAATAGATTCAGATAATCTGGAAGCTAAGAATCTACTCGATGAAATAATGGTAAGAACTTAAACATTTAAATTCAAAAAAATGACAATTTGCGGAAAGGGAGGGATTCGAACCCTCGGTCCCGCTTTGGACGGGACACACGATTTCCAGTCGTGCCAGTTCAGCCACTCCTGCACCTTTCCAGCAATTCAAAATTACAAAATTTTAGGAAATCTGTAACTTAATAGCGTTAAATTTGTTTATTTATAATAGGGGTTGATAGATAATGGAACGAAGGGATTTCTTAGGATTTTGTTGGGTTGGTACTTTGCTTCTTGCAGGCGGAGCTGAAGCTTTTTCAAGTGACACCATTTTTGCTGATAATAAAAATTATTCCTTCCCCCCTTTGTTGAAAACGGGGGCAAAAGTTGCTTTTACTGCTCCGGGAAGTCCAGCAAATGTTTGGGAAGTAAGACAATTTGTAAATTTCTTCTCTAAGCGTGGTTGTTCAGTTATTTATGGGGAAACAATTACTAAAAGGGATATCAAGTATAGATACCTTTCACGCGATGATAAGTTTAGAGCAGATGAATTAAATAATTTTTTTGCTGAACCCTCGATTAATTGCATTGTTGCAGCACGAGGGGGGTATGGTTCTATTCGAATTTTAGATTTGATTGACTACGATATAATTAAACAGAACCCCAAGATTATTATTGGTTTTAGCGATATTACAGTCCTTCTAAATGCAATTTATGGTAAGACCAATCTTGTTACTTTTCATGGACCTACTGGTAATTTTAGTCTCGATACCTTTACTTCAAATTTCCTTGAAGCTGTTTTGTTTGAAAAAACACAAAAAGAAAACAGAGTATATACTTATAAATTTTCTCAAAGGGAAGTTCTCAATCCTGGTGTTTCATTTGGGAGATTAGTCGGGGGAAATTTATCAAATCTTGTTAGTTTACTTGGTACAGAGTTTGAATTTGATACTAATGATAGCATATTATTTTTGGAAGAAGTTTCTGAACCACCCTACAAGATAGACAGGATGTTGAAACAATTAGAACTTGCTGGTAAGTTCAAGAATTGCAAGGGAATTCTTCTGGGAAATTTTGGAAAACTCGATTCGAGGAGGAATTTTTTCCCAGATTATTCACTTACATTGCGCGAGATTTTCGAGATGGTATTCAAAAAATATGACTTTCCAGTTTTGATTAATTTTCCTTTTGGCCATAGTAGTAAATTTTTAACTTTCCCTATTGGCTGTTTCGCACAAATTTCATCAATAAATTATGAATTTTCTTTATTTTTGTATGATCATTTTTCAAAAAAAGAAAGTATTTTTAAAAAATAGAGGTTAATATGAAAAGGGTTATCCAGCTCCTTCTATTATTGATTGGTTGCGTTGGAGTGAATGCTCAAGACGCAACCTTCTCAATTTCTGAAATTGTAGCCGACAAATTTCCATTAATTCGTTGCACTTTTATTGCTCTTGACGCAACGGGTAAGAGTTATACCGATCTTAAACCTAGCGATTTTGATGTTTTCGAGCGCGGTCGTAGTATGAATCCAACACTGAATGTTGAATGCAAAGATACTTTAGTTGAACCAGCAGTAAGTATTATTCTAATTGTAGACCAAAGTGAATCAATGCGTTGGCAAAATGAAGCTGGAGAGCAAAGATGGAGTTGGGTTCTCAAAGGTGTTGAAGCTTTTGTTAATACAATTAATCTCAAAACAGGAACAAAACTTGCTTTAATTTCCTTTGGTCGGGTTGCTTATAAGCGATGCGATTTTACAGACAATAAACAAGAGTTGCTCGACTCCTTGAATCGGACTGTTATTGGTGGTGGTACACTCTACGATCCACCTTTTTTGGATAGGCAAAATGGTGCAATTAATTTGTTCTTAACCGGTTCTCCCGACCCACAAAAACGAAGAATAATTGTCTTTCTTACTGACGGTGAACCAAATGAACGTCCGAGCACAGATTCTATAATAAAGGAACTTCAAAGAATTAACGCCCAGGTTTATGCAATAACTCTTGCTATGCCTATGCACAAATCTCTCGATGAGATTTCTTCTAAAACTGGGGGTAAAGCATATAAAGTTGAAACCAAAGAGGAGCTTGAAAATATTTATCGTTTTATTGCTTTGGACATTCAACGAAAGCAACTTTGCCAGTTGACTTGGGTTACTGAATATGGATGTGATAAATTAGACCTGCTAAGAAGTGTCAAAATTACTTTTAAACGCCAGGCTGCTACTATTGAAAGAGATTACGAAGCACCTCCTTTTAGCATAGCTAAACTTCCTATTGACCAAGCAATCTACGATTTTCTTGACCCAGCACCGAATCAATCAAATGATCTAGATATTACCATTAGTTCTCCTATTGCTGATTATAATATTAATGATATAAAAATCATACCCTCCACATTTTATCAAGTAATTAACTGGGATGTCGGTGGCTCGGGAGGTCCACCTCCCTTCGTAATCCCAGCTGGGGAATCAAGGACTTTGCGCGTTAGGTTTACTCAAGGTTCTCTTCGTTCTTATCGGGAAGCAACATTATTTATTGATGCAAAACCTTGCCCTGCCCAAGTCAAACTGATTGGGGGAATATCTCAGGTTCGGATTATTTCCCCAAATGGTGGTGAAATATTCTCTGTATGCGATACAATAAACATAATCTGGAGTGGTGTGGAAAGCGATAAACCTATTAATTTATTTTTTAGCACAGATGGTGGAACATCATGGCGTTCTTTGGCCTCCAATGTCAAAGGGCTTTCTTATAGATGGGTACCACCTTCGGGGACTGGTGGTAACAACATGAGAATTCGCGCAACTGTTGCCCCAGTTTCTTCTTACATATGGGCGAAAGGAATTGGTGGGACCGAAGATGATTTTGGAAGGAGTATTGCAGTTACCGAGGACAACTCCTATATTTACGTAACGGGTTCCTACTCTGGCACAATTGAATTCGAGAATAATAAGAGGCTAACTAGTGTCGGAGGGTTGGATATCTTCATTGCTAAATACGATAGGGATGGTAATCTTATTTGGGCTCAAAGTGCCGGAGGTTATGGTACTGATACGGCTGCTGGTATTTGCGTAGACAAAGTAGGAAATGCTTATATTGTTGGAACTTGCATGCAAACCGCAACATTTGGATATATATCCCCAAATATGCCAATAAAAGATGTACCATATTGTTTTATCGCAAAATACCCTGCAAGTGGATCTACTCCGATAGTTACTCTTATTGGACCAGATCTGACTTACTCAAATTTTAGAGCTTGGGGGCAAAAAATTAAATATGTTTCTAACCAATCTCCAAATCCAGATGAAATTGTGATTTTAGGTGAATATTTAAATTCTATACAAACTCCAATTTATTCTTTGCCCAAAGTAACAGTACCAACTACCTTCACTGGAGTTTTGTATTTCGATATGAGCATTAAACTAACCCAAAAGGGTGGTACCGACGATGGTACTTTTTCTAAAAGTGTTGCATACGATGGCGTCGGCGACAGATATGAAGTTGGTACATTTTCTGGTAACTTAACTAGTGGCAACATTACAATTACCAGTAAAGGCAAAAGAGATGTTTATATTAGAAGATATGGAGGTAGCCCGGGAAGTCAGGATGTTAGCGATACTGTATTTTCAATTCAAAATCCTGTGTGGACACTATCGAGTCAGACTTATGATTTTGAAGACTGTACTGTAGGTGATATAAAACCAGTAGTTTTAAGTTCCTTTATCTGCAATGTCGGTAATGTTCCTATTGTAATATCCAATGCAACAATTATTGGTGCCAACCCTACTGATTTTAGGATAGGAGCAACCCTGGCAGGAAGGAAGCTTATGCCAAAAGAATGCATTCCCATTGAATTAGCATTCGTTCCTAAAGATGTGGGCGTACGAAATGCTCAATTGGTAATCACCCCTGATTGTGGTTTAGATTTGGTTTTAAATCTAAGAGGATTTGGAATTTGTACTGGCGAAGCATTAAAGAAAGCAGATCTTGGTCCTTCGAATTTGAGTGTCAAAGTTACAAAAACATTTCAGTGTATTTTTAAGAACACAAATCCTGCTTCGGTTCCAGTTAAGTTTGTGATTTATGGTCCAAATGCCTCGGACTTTTCAATTCCTTATAATAGCCTTGTGGTGAGACCCCAAGAATGTGTTGATCTTGATGTGTTCTTTATTCCATCTGGACCGGGTGTACGTCAAGCGTTTCTGAAATTTGAACTTCCACAAGGCTGTATTAGTCAAGAAACTGAATTGGTTGGCTTCGGTGTTGATGCAGACATAATAATCGAATCTATTGATTGGAGAGGAAGAAGGTTGAAAACACAAAACGACAGCGATTTAATTATCATCAATAGAAGTTCAATAGCTCAAAAACTAATTGACATAAGATTTCTGAATAACGTAGCAAATTTTGAGTTTGTCAATGATCCCCCAATCAATTTTCCATACGTTGTTCAAAGCGGTGATAGCATTAAAATACCTATTAGATTTACACCAGATGAAGAGATTTCTTATTCGAATATTTTAGTTGTAAAATTTGAAGGCCTTTTGAGCGACCTTTACGGCAATGTCCGAGGAGAAGGAATTCTTCCAAAAATCGAACTCAAATGGACTTGTTTCGATGCAGTTAAACCAGGGGACCGCGGTATGGCCGAACTCGAAGTTTCAAATCCGAGCACAACTGCCGATTTAGTTATTTACAGAATGGATTTCAAATACAAAACCGGTGATTTTACTTGGGTTAATGGAGTTCCCACTAATGAAATTGTTCCGAAATCATCGGTAAAGACTTTTGAGGTTTACTTTACTCCTAGAACTCCTGGAACCCGTGCAGATTTGATTGAAATTTCCCACGATGCTTCTTATGGTCCCGAAAAGTATCCCAAAGTCGATACCACTTTTGATGCTGAATGTGATGGTCTTGGTTTGACAGCTGTTAAATCTGTAAATTTTGGAAATAGTATCATTTGCGACCAAAATGTTTTCGATTTGAAGATTGTAAATGATAGTTGGATTACCCCTATCACATTAACAGACTTTGAAATTTCTGGAATTGGTAGCGATGCCTTTGTTATGAACGAAAATTTGCCCATTGTTGTGCCACCTTCCAACTTTGTTACTTTAAAACTTTTCTTCGAACCTAAAGAAGCCAAGGACTACACAGCGACTTTAACTTTAAAAACTTCTATTAATAGTGATATTATCGTAAACTTGGAAGGCAAAGGGATACTTTTAGACTTTTACTCTGATAATCCAGAATGGAGATTGCAACCTCTGTTCTCAAGGAAATTGATTGTTAAGGGCAAAATACCCAAGTTGTATAACTCCAATATTACTTCTTTAGACTTAAATGTTTATTTCAACAACAAAATGATTAGGATCGATTCTATAATTCAACCTTCTTCCTTGAGAAATTGGACCTGGGAAAGACCAATTTTGCTGGATCGAGGCAAACTGAATTTAAAAGGGAGTGGAAATCTTTCAACCTCGTTCGATTTAGAACTTTTCACAATTGATTTTACTGTTTTCCTTGGAGATGTCAAAGAGTCAAGTTTCGATATCGAAATGAAAAGCAATGGGTGTCTTGCTCCATTAGATATAGTATCGAAAATTATACTTTCAAATGTTTGCTTTGTGGACGGACGTTTGATTACATTTTCAGATACTCCTTATTTCTTAAGTAATCCTGAACCAAATCCCGTAGTTGAGCAAATAAATTTGAAATTTGGTATTGCGTTCGATGGGCATGTTAATATTTCGTTGATTAATATTTTTGGCGAGGTTGTAGAAGTTCTTGTAAATGATAATCTTAAAGCTGGTGTGTATGAAATTCAAAGTAACACATTTGTTCCTAATGGTGTTTACTATTTGAAGATGGTTTCTGGTAGCTATCAACAAGTCTTGCCAGTCGTTTTTTCCAAGTAAATTATGAATAAATTTATCGTAATTGCCGGTCCCTGCGTCGTTGAAAGCAGGGACCTTCTTTTCGAAATTGCCGATCATTTCAAAAATATAGTTAAAGAGTACGATATTGACTTCTACTTTAAATCTTCTTATAAAAAAGCAAATAGGACAAGTATTAAATCTTTTGTTGGAATAGGAGATGAATTAGCATTAGAGTACCTTTCTGAAATTCGGAAAGTTTTTGGTTTTAAAATTTTATCCGATGTTCATTCTTGTACCGAAGTTGATAAATACTCAAAATATTTAGATGTTGTCCAAATACCGGCTTTTTTGTGCCGGCAGACGGACTTGTTACTTTCTGCTGCGAAAACTGGTAAAATTGTAAATATTAAAAAAGGTCAATTTGTTGCACCTTGGGACATTCTAAAAGCTTGGGAAAAAGTGAAAAGTGCTGGCAACGAGAATGTTTGGATTACTGAAAGGGGAACTTTTTTTGGGTACAACGACTTGGTTGTTGACTTTCGAGGTTTAGTGATAATACGTAAAGCTGGTTGCCCATTGATTTTTGATGCTACACATTCATTACAAAGGCCATCGTTGGGTGAACAATCTGGCGGTTTTCGTGAATTTGTATTTCCCCTAGCTCGAGCTGCCACAGCGGTTGGTATTGATGGTTTGTTTTTCGAAACCCATCCAAGTCCAGAAAATGCTCTAAGTGATTCTGCAACTCAGATTCCTTTGAAATTTGCAAAAGACTTAATTAGTCAAGTTTTGGAAATAAATAAAAATATTGGGAAATTCAATGAGCCATTGTTTTAAATCTATTTCGTTATTTTTTTTGTTTGCACTTTTGTCTTTTTTGGTTAATTCCTGCTATGATGAAGAATGTGCTTGTGTTTCCAATTCTCCTTTGAACGGGCGCTGGTATGGCAACTATGTTTTTGAAGAAGAATTTGTAGAGTTGATTGTTAGTTTAACCGAGAAAAATTCTTATATATCTGGAGGTGGGAACTTTAACCAATTTTATCAAGGCAAACTTCTAGAAAAAATTATTATTTGTAATGGTACTTTTGTAAGTAACAAAATCGTACTTGAAATTCAAGGGATTGACTCGACTTTTTACGAAGGCTATTACATTCCTAACCTAGATTCGATTAATGGTAATTTGTTTGTGCAAAATCGCAAATTACCGCTCGGGTTGAAAAAATTGAAGTGACTTTTTAATTTTCTTCTCGATTATCTCTGAAACTTTCAAAGCTTTGGATGCTTCTACTGCGGAGATAGGAATTTGTTCTCCATAGAGAATTGCTCTAAAGAAGGAATTGTGTTCTTCGAAGATTGCATTTGTTTCTTCAACTTCGGGAGTTTCGTAAACGATAGTAACATTTCTGGGAGCGGCACCAATACTACCAAGCATAAAAGCAGGTTTAGCAGTATTACCAATTTCGTCAATATTAGCGATTCGATAGATTTCGACACTTTGATTAGCAAAATCCAACGAGAAATAGGTTTGTCTTTGGAAAATTCGCATTTTCCTCGTAGGTTTAGCTGAAATTCTGGATGCGGTTAAATTTACGACAGTCCCATTTTCGAATTCCAACCTTGCGTTTGCAATATCTATTGTATTTGTCAAGACAGCTACTCCATTTGCATAGACCTTACTTAATTTGGATTTAACCAACCATAGTACAATGTCAATGTCATGTATCATTAAATCAGAAACAACTGAAACATCTATAGCCCGAGGTTTGAATTGACTCAACCTATGCGATTCAATGAACAAGGGCTCTGGTTTATATTTCATTATAGCTTTTAGAGCGGGATTGAAACGCTCGACATGTCCAACTTGTATTAATACTTTTTTTTCTTTTGCTAATTGGATTAATTTACTTGCTTGGCGAAATGTTGCTGTAATAGGTTTTTCGATAAAACAATGTAAAGATTGATCAATGCATTTTTTAGCAATTTCAAAGTGAGTGCAAGTAGGTGTAGCTATTATTACGGCATCTGATGCATCAATTGCTTCCTCAATTTTTTTAAAAGCTTTGCAGTTAAATTCATCCGCAACATTTTGTGTTTTTCGTGTGTCGGTATCGTAAACACCAGCAAGTTGTGCATACTTACTTTGCTTTAGCAATTTTGTATGTATTAAACCAAGGTGACCGACACCAATTACGGAGACTTTAAGTTTATTTTTCATACACTCTGTGATTTTTGTTCGTACTCATAATCGATTTCAATAGCATCAGTTTTTGCAATTTTTTTTGCAATTTTGTCAACCATTTCATTGTATTTATTTCCACTGTGGCCTTCGATCCATTTTACATTTATTTTAACAAAATTAAGGAAATAGTTCACCTTTTCCCAAATGTCGATATTTAGCACTGTTGTTTTATTTGATGTTTTCCAACCATTTGTGCTCCATCTTCGAAGCCAACCTTCATTCATTGCTTTGGATATTAATTGCGAGTCTGTAAATAAGACTCCCTCTTTAATATTATTGTTTTTTAAAAAATTCATTGCTTCAACGAAAGCCATTAATTCCATCCTATTGTTGGTTGTCTTTTTGTATCCTTTAGCTAGTATAATCTCTTGGTTATTTAATAATATCAGAACCGCATATGCTCCTTTTCCTGGGTTTCCTAGCGAAGTTCCATCTGTATAGATTTCAACCATACTTAGTCAATTCCATATTAATTGTTTTGCAATTTCGCATAAAAATATTAATTTGATATTATGTCTAACGTTTTTAGGGTAAAAAATGTTGAAACTAACTTATCTAAGCCATTCAACTTTTATTCTCGATGATAATAATTACAAATTGATAATTGATCCTTTTATCACTGGAAATCCAACTTGCCCAATTCAGAATGTAAATGATATTAAAGTTGATTTTATCGTCTTGACCCACGGACACGGAGACCACCTTGGGGATGCTTTTACATTAGCTAAGAATAATGATGCACTTATTATTGCTGTTAATGAGCTTGCTAATTACGCTGCAGAAAATGGTTGCAAAGCACACAACATGCATATTGGTGGTGGCTACAATTTTCCATTTGGTCGATTGAAGTTTACTATTGCCCACCACGGTTCTTCTTCCCCTGATGGTCGTTATATGGGTGAGCCAGCTGGTGTTGTTCTTAGTATGGGAAACAAAACAATATACCATACTGGGGACACAGGATTGTTTCTCGATATGAAACTTATTGGGGAAATGAACAACATCGATATTTTCCTTGTTCCCATTGGGGACAACTTTACAATGGGTATCGATGATGCTGTGAAAGCTGTCGAATTTGTCAATCCTGGGTTGACAATACCAATGCATTACAACACCTTTCCAATTATTCCAGCAGATCCAAAGGAGTTTCAAAAGAAGGTTGAAGCTATCGGAAAAAAGTGTAGAGTAATGGAATACGGTGAAACTTTAAATTTTTAATCCAAATTTTTACATTTTGAAAAGGGGTTCGTTTTTGAACCCCTTTTTTATAAGCTATTTTTTACTAGTGAATCAAAATCAGTGATTTAGAAAATACTTTCTTTCTGCTTTGGATTTGAAGAATGTATACTCCAGATGGAAAATTGTGGTAAGATATTATTATTTTTCCATACTCAGAAATTTCGGACCAGTGCTTTTCAAAAATTACTTTCCCCATTTCGTTAATCAATTGCACTTTTAAAACCGGATTGTAGGTACTATTATTCAAACTTACAACGAGGGTTTTTTCGATGTCATTTTGTTCAATTGAAACATTTTCGGTAACTTCGTTTTCGACAGAAATAAGTCCTTCCACTTCGCCCTGCAATTCAATGAAGAAATTGTTGTTGTTCTTTGCATTTGTTTGCACAATTATCCGAGCAAAATAAACTCTTTCATCTTGTGTAGCTGCAGAAAATCTAACTTTAACTTTAAATGAATCATTGGGTTCTATAAAGATAGGTTTTTTCAAAACCTGAGCAAAATCAAATCTTTGAAAGTCTTTATAAGTTGTGTCGACAGCAAATTCTGAAATTTCTAGCGTTTTATCTCCGACGTTTTTGAGCACAAGTTCGATGATTTTGCTGGTAGGTTTCTTTACTTTACCAAAGTCGATTTTGTTTTCTGGGAAATTCGTTTCAAGAATAGGTCCTTTCGCTTCGATTCCACCTCCGTAACCCCAAACGTCCAAGTAATAATATTCATTCAGCAAGGAGTTTGTTTTTATCGAGATTGAACCTCTATACGTAATTTTTTCTTTTGGAGTAAACTTGACTGTGAAAGTATGAGTTTGTCCCCGTTTTAATATTTTGGTTTTGGTTATTTTCCCAGAAATAATTTCAAAAACATCGTCCGGATTTTCCCAAAAATCAATTTCCTCGATCTTAAGGTCTAGTTTTCCAGTACTAGTTATAATGACTTCAATTGTATCAGATTTCCCTGGTTGAATTTCCCCAAAGTCAACTATATTTGGGTCTATATCGTAGGCAGCACCATCTGGAGCAATATTACCCTTTAGCCAGTTCATAGCTCTTGCAAGTTGGTAGCCTCGTGGAATGTCGCCAGCAAATGCTTCGAAACCAATGGACCAAAAACATAATCGCGCAGTACCCCATTCAGTTCTAATTCCGACAATTGTATCGTTTGGATAATCATTATTCCTACGAATGAAGTGGTCAACTGGTGGAAATTTTTGAGGATCTTTCGACTTAAAAACATCGAACGCTAAATAAATTGCAAGAGGCCACCAAACTTCTTGTCCGGTGTTAAATCCCATGTTGCACCACTTTACTATCGATTGTCCAACCGGATCCCCAAATGCTCCACGGACATTGAAGCTCCAATATTCAATTTGGTTACCGGATTGTCGACTTACATAAACACGTGTTAAATAATCTATTCCCAGAGTATCGGAGAGAAACTTTTGTACCTCGGGATTAAGATCTCCACCTTGTGGATCAAAGGCATTATACAAAACTCTCCTTCCAATAATAAGACAATTTTTACCTGCTGAGAGCATTTGTCTAATGGCACTCAAAACACTTGCATTACCGACTTTTGTGTTTAATTTGTTATCCCCAAGTAGAAATATCGCAATATCAAAATCTGTAAGTTTATATTTCTGCAACGTAACATCATTAAAAGGTTCTCTTACAACATAGGGGGCAATTTCGGGCATGTATGTTGGGTCTTTTAAATACATCCAATAAGCACTATCAACGAAGTTTTTGTTCTCAAGATTGTCAAATAAAATATACTTTGGTTTTTCTGAAAAAAGTTCATTTAAAGAAAACAATGAGATTAACATAAAAAGTAAAAAACCGAACCTTTTCATTACCACCTCCAAAATTTAAAACAAAATAAAAAGGTTGCCACCCTATGGGTAGAATGGCAACCTCTAAATTAAGAAAAATATTATTTAACAATGACAATTGGAATAAATTGTAGTTCATCACCAATTTGAATGCCTAAGTTGTATTGACCCGATGGTAAATTAGACACAGAAAGCTTTTTGTGGGTAGTTCCTTGGGTAATTGTTCCATTCATCAAACTCTCTATAAGAGTTCCTTTGATATCAAAAATTTGGATATTAATAAATGAATTCAGAGCATCCTTGGATGTGATGATTAAATTAAGTTCATTCGATATAGGTATTGGTGTTACTTTAACATTAATACCATTGGAGAAGTTAGTTTCAGCAACTGATCCAGCGGATTCTCCAGATCCAGTTATTGGAATATTTAAAATTGGTTCGTTGTTGGCATTCGAAGCAATTCTAAGAGTGGCACTATAGTTTTTAGCTTCTGCAGGTGTGAACAAAATACTTAAGGTTAGAGTTTCGGCAGGTCCAAGTATTTTTGGAAGATCTGGTCTGTTCATGATGGAGAAAGTTCCAGGATTGTTAAATAATTGGATACTATTAATTTGTAAATCAGCAAGACCAGAATTGGTAATGTCCACATCGGCAACTTTGGTATTTTGGACTATTACAGAACCAAAATTGATTTCGGATTTATTAGAAGTAATAATTGGTACGTTTCCAGCAACTCCAATTCCATCAAGGGTAACTAGTTCATCTGGGGTATTCTTTGCATTAGATTTAATGACCACCGATGTTGTGTAGGCAACGGCTTCCTCTTTGGGTGAAAATGTTACTACAATGGTTCGCTTTTGATTGGGTTGAAGTGTAAGAGGTAAAGGTGGAGGATCTTGGATATTGAAAACTTGTTCGGGATCGAAATCTCTGTCTATGTACAATTCTGAAATAATAAGTGGCTCGTCGCCAGTATTTGTAATATCAAAGGACCTAGATGCTGTTGAACCAACAACAACTTCTTCGAAATCGATTGAGGAAGCACTTAATGTAATTTGAGGTCCAACTTTTGCAGATGGTCTTGATAATAGCCAGTCAACAATTTTTCCTACGAAATTGTTTCTTCGTGTTTGATCAGCAATTGCCTCAAATCCAGAAGTTAAATAGACTAATCTTGAATTACCACTTTCAACTCTTACTCCACCAATTGCAGATTGGTTATTGTCGTAATAAAGGATTGGTTTGGTATAGGTGGAATTTGTAATACTTAAAATATCGGTATATACAATGAAGTAAGGATGGGAGGTTTGATTATATTGGTTCATGGTCAATGAAATTCCGTTACCTATTGGGTCCCCTGATACTCCAGTTGCTGGATATTGATTTACTGCTGTTATTTGTCCTTGAGTATTTGTTGTTACTCTTAAAATTGGTTCTTGGGCTTTGTTTATACGAAGCTTGTTTGCGTAAAAATCTCTTGCGGTTGCAGAGCCTTGGGATCCATAAGCAAATGATAAGTCCACTTCTGAGGTTAACAAAATGCTCTTACCAGAGGAAATCATTGAATTAAGTGAAGCAAATAAGGGAGAACTTTCAACATAATACCCACCTAAGACACCACGCACCCAAAAGCTGAAACCGAACATTGCTAACTCAAAGTTTGAAATTGGGTAATTATTGATAATATCAATTGCAAATGGAAGCAAAGCTGCATCGTTGGAGTATTTAGGTTGACTTAAAGTTCCTTGATAGGCAAAATAAGGACTTGGTGAGTTGGATAAAGCATAAAACGCGTACTTAGTATCTTCTGTAAGTGCATAAAAATACCCTGAAGTAACTTCATAAGGTGAAGTTACATTTGGGGTGAAGTCAATTCCAATAATTGCAAATTCTGCCTTGTTTCCACTTCTTAGAGTGACTTTTAATTGTTGGGATTGATAGGGTTGTAAGACTAATTGGTTGGCGCTTGGTGTTGCAGTCCATCCACTTGGAACATAGCTATTTCCAGAATTTAAAGCGACGTTAACACGCAGTAATTCGTTACTTGGATTGGTTACGTTAAAAGTATATTCTACTTGCCCTCTTCTTGGTATAGTCAAAAAGGGATTTTGAGCTTCGATATTGACTTTTGCAACTTTTAGATTTTGTGAAGCTTGAAGAATTTCTTTCGTTTGGTCATCTTGAATAAAAGCAACAACATAAATCTGGGAAGCTTTCCAAGTTGATTTAATAGAGTAATTAAAAGTATAATTCTTGCTAGATCCAGCATCTAAATCCAAAGTAGTACCATTTGCATCAGGTAGCATATTTCTAGCAACCCAGTAAAATTCTTTTTCTCCATTTGTTCCTGGTGCTTGTGTGTAAGAAATGTAATATTCAACAACTACTACACGAAGCTTTTTCCCAATAAGTGATTGTGTCGTGCTAATACCAATTTGTACAGTGGATTGACTACCGCTACGATTTTCGGCGACTGTTAAAGTAATAGGAGAGTTTGTCCCGCGATATTTATCAACTTCATTTTTAATAGCCAATGTATCCCCAGCAGCTCCATCGTACCAACTTCCGGTTTTTGGTGCGATTTTTCCATTGACTCGGACGTTTGGAACACCTTGCTGGTGAATTCCGTAATATTGGATACGAGTTGTATTCATAGCCGTGTTTTCCAGGTACATTGGGTCGTCGTTACCCGGCCACCATGCATGGTAAATAACAGGAATAACGTCGGAGAAATTATTTTTTATAAATGCTTTGAAAGCGGGGTTCTGAGAAGCACATGGTCCGCAGCTTGCGTTTGTGGCTTCTTCGATCAGAACCTTTCGGGGTGAGTTTGCAAAAGCTGAAAAATGGAAAAAGGAAATTGTTAAGAAAAAGAAAGCAAAAAGTGCGATGAATTTTTTCATAAAGCCCTCAAATTTTGATTAAATAATATATAAAACAAAACATTTACAAAAAAAGTTACAATACAAGTGAACAATTTATAAAAAAAAATTAAATAAAAAAGATAAGAAAAAAAGGCCAAGTCTTCTACGCTCTTCAAGTTTAAGCCGACCGTTGCTTCCTTCCGGACCTGGCGGGATTGGGCTCGTCTTGAAAGCATAGGACCTGGCCCAACGCAAAATTAAGAAATAATTGTTATACAATCTAAATGAAATGCATAATAAATTTGTTTATTTTTTTAATTTTGTGTTTTGCAATGCGCCACTAGCTCAGTTGGATAGAGCATCAGCCTTCTAAGCTGAGGGTCACAGGTTCGAGTCCTGTGTGGCGCGCAAAATTAGTTTGGCCTAATTTTTTTGGTATCTCTCAATTGAGGTATTTCTCTTTTTATTTCAGATGGTGTAAGAAGGATAGGCTGCTTCTCTGGACCTGTTTCCGGTTTAGGTTTTGGTGCAGTTTCTATGTAAAACTTATCTCTTGTAACGACAATATTTTTTATTGCAACTCTCTCTTTTGAAAGGGAAGGTAATTCTATACCATCTCTTTTGATTACAACACCACCAGCATTTCCAAGAGTGAAACGGAAAAAGTTAGCTGCTGACCAAGTTTTCATGGAATTTGGATATAAAACTGTCTTTTCTGTAAATCTATTGTCGATAACCATGTTTATCCACACCGTGTCTTTTGCAAAGAATTCAAGTCTAATACTATCCGAAGAGGAAGGAAAAATCGATTGGGTTCTTTCTTCGGATTTAATTACCAATGTGTCCAAGTTTTTTTCGATTTCAAGTGTTTTTTTTTCTTCCTCTTCATAGAAAAGTGTAAAATAAATAATTGCCAAAAATGAAAGTGATATTGTAATATAAATCAAATAAAGTGCTTTATTAAGTTGGGAAGCGGTATATTTTACTTTTTTTCTTTTTTGTAAAGGTTGATGAAATGAAAGCTCCTCTGTTTCTTCTGCAACTTCTATTTTTTTGTAAAACTTGTCGATTTGGCTCTTAAAATCATCGAAATTTAATCCTAAAAATTCAATATATTCTTTAATAAAGGAGTACATATATACTCTTGGAAGATAATTAAAGTTGCCTTCTTCGATTGCTTTCAAAACATTTATGCGTATCTTCGTTGCAGCAGAAATATCTTCCAAAGCAAGTTTTTTGCTTTCGCGTGCATTCTTTATCGCTTCAGCGATTTTTTCCATCGTTTATTTATTTTTGTTATTTTTATTTACAAAATTATCGAAAAATGCTAAATGTTTGTTTTAAGTTCCTTTGTTTGTTCAACATAGTTATTTTGCTCTCTCCAAGTCAAATTCATGCTCAAAAAGATTCTATATCCTGTGATTCTTCCTTAAGCTTGTATCACATTGCAGATAAACCATTTTATTCTCTTTCTAGTTACAAGATAAAAAACGCAACAAAAATTAAGCCAATTCCGATTGTGGTTTTTACAGTAGCTTATTCTGGAATATTTGTGCTCCAACACATTGGCCAAATGAGTACAATTTGGAAAAACAGAGGTGACTTCCATTTTGTCGAAGATGGAAAATATGCAATGTATATAGATAAGGCAGGTCATTTTTATGGAACATTTCTTTCATCTTATGTGCTTTCGCAAACTCTTTTGGAATGTGGGTTTAGTTACAATTGGGCGAATGCGATAGGATGTTTTTTGGGTTTAGGTTATACAACTTATGTCGAAGTTTTGGATGGATTTTCAAAGGACTGGGGATTCTGCCCAAGTGATTTTTATGCAGATGTTGGTGGTGCACTATTTTATTTGGCTTATTCCTATGTTCCCTTTTTTCAAAATTTTACTCCCAAGTTTATGTATCTCCCCCCACGGTGGTTTAATTCTAAATCTCGAAAACCTTCCTCTATGTTTATTGATGATTATAGTGCCCATACTTTCTGGATTAGTATTAATGTCCATAATTTGCTTCCCGAAAAAGTAAAAAAATACTATCCCAGATGGCTTGATATTTCAGTAGGTTTTGCAGTTAGAAATTTGTGCGACCCTCTTAACCCCGAAAACAAATGCAATCCGCAGGTTTCCGAACCAGTTTACCCTTATGTCTGGGGAAATCGAAAGCTTATTGTTGCTCTGGATTTTGATCTTGTTAAACTATTGCCCGATGGTTCTCCGTTTTGCAATTGGTTGAAGCAATCCTTTAATTTCTTCAAGTTGCCAAGCCCAGCAATCGAATTTGGAAATCCTACCCGTTTCTATTTGTTATATCCCTTCCCTTTGCAAATTGGTTCGCTTAAGTTTTAATTTCTTACTTTTTTTTAAGTTTGTTTTTTTGCATTTTTAAAAAATTGAGAAATTTACTTACCCAAAAACAAAAAAGTATCCAATATCTTGATTTTCCAAAAAATCAAGATACCACTACCGATGCATTATGTGAGTTAAGCATAATCATTCCTGTCTACCAAGAGGAAAAGATTTTACCCGAAGTTTTAAGTATTTACGATGAAGATTTGATGAGTAAGTATAATGCGGAATTGATAGTTAGCGACGGAGGCAGCAAGGATAAAACAGTTGAAATAGCAAGGAATTTTGCGCACAAAGTCGTTGTGCATAATCATAAACGGTGTCAAACCATCGCTGAAGGTAGAAATCGAGGAGCAGAAATTGCAACTGGAGATGTTTTAATTTTTATTAATGGAGATACTATTCCCCACGATTTAGAAAAATTTTTTTGTTTTGTTTTGGATTGGGCAAAAAACGATTTGAAGCACGTGGCACTTGCAGTGAAAGTTTGTGCTTTTCCAAACGAAATGCTTTTAAAAGATAAAATCTTCTATTTTCTTCATAATAATTACGTTCGGCTACTAAATTTGATTGGCTTGGGAATGGGCCGAGGCGAGTGCCAGATTGTACGGAAAGAAGCGTTTTGGAAGGTGGGAGGCTATAATCCAAATATTTCTGCTGGAGAAGATTTCGATTTATATCGTAGGTTGGCTAAAATTGGCAAAATAAAATTTGTAGATGAAATCTGGGTCTATGAATCACCAAGAAGGTTTAGAAAGTTTGGTTATCTTCGAACATTGCTAAAATGGATTTTGAACGGTTTATTCATAATGCTTTTCGGTCGTTCTTATTCAAACCGTTGGGAACCAGTCCGATAATTATTTATCAAATGGTAACCTATGAATAGGTACTTTGGTATTTGTGTAGGAGCTTCAACAATAACTTTTGTTGAACTCGGTTCTGTTGATAATAATGCTTGGCATATTAACCAAGTACGTGCATTTTCTCATAATGGATTACCTCGGGAAGTTTTAACTGAAAATTTAGAAAAACTTAATTCAAATCTTGCACCAGTTGTTTTAACTGGTAGGAAAATTAGGAATCATATCAATTTACCCAATATCTCCGAAGTCGAAGCGGTTGAGCTCGCGTTCAAGTCTATTTATCCTAATAGATCTGAATTTACTGCAATTGCTTCGTTAGGAAGTGAAACTTTCATTGTCTATGTAATCGATAAAAAAGGAAATATTGTTGATGTTGTTACACGTAATCAATGTGCTTCAGGCACTGGTGAATTTTTCCTACAACAATTGAAAAGGATGAATATTAATTTGTCCGAACTAGAAAAATTTCAAAATAGCGTTACTCCATTTAAAGTTTCTGGGCGTTGTTCTGTGTTTTGTAAATCGGATTGTACTCATGCATTAAACAATGGTGTGCCCAAGGAAGAAGTTCTTGCTGGACTTTCCCTCATGATGGCAGACAAAATAGCAGAGCTTCTCTATAAAGTTGATAAAGGCAAGGTTTTGTTGATTGGGGGGGTGACCCGAAATAAGCTTGTTATGAAATATCTTTTGGAGAAAGGAATTGATATCGTAGTTCCAAAGGAGGCAACATATTTCGAAGCACTTGGTGCTGCTATATATTGTTTCAAAAATAAATTTAAATCTAAGGTGGATACTGAAAACTTGTTTGTTGGAAATATAAATTCATTCATATATCACAAACCCTTAAACGATTGGAAACATCTTGTTGAATTTAAGACTTTCGAGAGGGGAAAAGCTAAGGACGGAGATATTTGTATTCTTGGTCTTGATGTTGGTTCCACGACTACAAAAGGTGTTTTGTTAAGATTGGAAGATTGCAAAATTATTGCTTCCGAATATATTTATACCCACGGAGAACCAATAAAAGCAGCAAGAAAAATATATTCGGAACTTTCTAAACAAATTGGTACTACTAAAATTAAAATTATTGGTTTGGGTACAACTGGTTCTGGGCGCCAAGTAGCAGGTTTGCATGCTTTAACTAAAGGTGTTTTTAATGAAATTATCGCTCATGCTACTGCTGCAATTTATTTTGACCCTACTGTTGATACTATCTTTGAAATTGGTGGACAAGATGCAAAATATACTTATCTTGTAAATCGGGTTCCAGCTGATTATGCTATGAACGAAGCTTGTTCGGCAGGTACTGGCTCTTTTCTCGAAGAAGCTGCTTTCGAGTCGCTAGGGGTTAGAACTCATGAAATTGAGAAACTAGCCTTTGAATCTACCAATCCTCCAAACTTCAGCGACCAGTGTGCTGCTTTCATCAGTTCCGATATCAAAACGGCACAAAATGAGAATATTCCACGCGAAGATATTATTGCAGGTTTAGTTTATTCAATTTGCCTGAATTACATTAATCGAGTTAAAGGAAATAGGCAAATTGGTAATGTGGTTTTTATGCAAGGCGGAGTATGCTACAACAAAGCAGTTCCAATTGCTATGGCTGGTTTAATTCAGAATAAAATTATTGTTCCGCCGGAGCCAGGACTTATGGGTGCCTTTGGTGTTGCATTGCAGGTGAAGGAAAAAATAGAACTTGGGTTGCTGGAACCACAAGAATTTTCATTAGATGAGCTTGCACGTCGCGAAGTATCTTACAAGGAACCTTTCATTTGCATGGGGGGGAAAGAAAGATGCGACCTACGTTGCGAAATAAATAGAATAGTTGTTAACGGAAAAACTTATCCCTTCGGTGGGGCTTGTAATAAGTTCTATAATTTACTTTATAATAAAAAATTTGAAATAGAAGAGTTTGATTATATCAGTAAAAGGAATAAATTGCTTTTTGAACTTTCAAGTCAAGATGATAAAAAGCAATATAAAGCAACAATTGGTATAAATCTTTCTTTTCATACATACACAATTTTACCTTTGCTAACATCATTTTTTAATGGAATCGGATACAAGGTAATTCTTCCAGATGAACCTGACCCTAGGGGATTCGAAAGAGAGCATACAAGCTTTTGCTTTCCGGCCCAAATTTCGCTATGTATGTTTCAAAATTTAGTAGATAAGAATCCAGATTTCATCTTTCTCCCTGAAATATTCGAAATGTGGGTGGATGAAGACGAACCCCAGAGGTTGGATTTCAATAGTAGTTGCGTTTTTGTTAGTGGCGAACCTTTCTATTTGAAGCAGGCATTCAAGGATTATCAGTTAGAAGATAAACTAATAACAAAATACTTGAACTTTTCAAATGGTTTTGACAAAGAAAAACGAAAATTTATAGAAATTGCCCAACAACTCGGTGTGGACAAAGAATCGGCAAATAAGTCTTATGAAACTGCAATTGTCAAACAAATGGAATTTTACAAACAAATTGAGGTACAAGGGAAAAAGTTTTTAGATTTTCTTGATGAGAATCCCGATAGATTTGCAGTAGTGCTTGTTGGTCGACCTTATAATTCATTTACATCTTTTGCAAATAAAGGCATTCCGCAAAAATTTGCTAGCCGTGGCGTTTTTTTAATTCCTTTTGAATTTCTTTCCCTTAAGGATTATGAACTTGACGAGAGCCAGTATTGGGAGGCTGGAAAGAAAATTTTGAAGGTAGCAAAAGCTATTCGGGACAATGATAAATTGTTTCCCGTTTATGTAACTAATTTTTCCTGCGGACCCGACTCCATGCTCATTCCTCAGTTTAGAAAAATAATTGGAACTAAACCTTCTTTGACATTGGAACTCGACCAGCACACCGCCGATGCTGGTATCAACACAAGAATAGATGCATTTTTAGACATTATTGAGAATTTTTTAGCAGTTAAAAAACAAATTAAACCCAAGTCGGAAAGTTTCCGAATTGCAGAGATTCAAAATGAGGGTAATGAAGCGTTTTTTGTTTGTTCTGATGGCAAGAGAATACCATTGCGTAGCAAAGAAATTGATGTTCTCATTCCATCAATGGGGGACCTTGCAGCACCATTGTTTGCTGCTTCTTTGCGTAGCTTAGGGTTTAATGCTAAACCTATGCCTGAAAGTTACCCTGAAATTCTTCGATTAGCAAGAAGTGTTTCGACCGGTAAAGAATGCCTGCCCTTGCTGTTGCTAACAGGTCATTTACTTAATTATTTAGAAAATATATGGGATAAAAAGCAGAAAATTGCTTACTTTATTGTTCAAGGTGCCGGTAATTGCAGATTAGGGCAGTATCCCGTTTTTATTAGAAATCTTATTCGAGAAAAGGAAATTCCAAATGTTGCTACACTTGTTTTGATGAACGAAGATGGGTTTGCTGGATTGGGTAGCGATTTTGCGCTTCGGGGTATGCAAGCTATAATAGCAAGCGATGTACTTGATGACATTAGAAGTGGTATCATGGCACATGCCCTTAATCCAGAAGAAGGAATAAAAACATTTGATGAGGAATTTTCAAAGCTTATAGATGCTTTCGAATTGTATCCAAAAAAGATATATAAAGCTCTTAGGAATTTTGCTTTGACTATAAGAAAAAAAGTACCTTCAAAAAATTCAATTAGGAAAGCAAAATATATTGCTCTTGTTGGGGAAATTTATGTTCGTCGCGACCACTTTGCCCACAGGTATCTAAATAAGTATTTTGCCTCTAAAGGGTTTATTCTTAAAGATGCCTACATTAGTGAATGGATATTCTATGTCGATTATCTACTCAAGCTTAAACTACTTGAGCCAGATAGTGATTTTCGAAAGAAAATTGAGCGTTGGACCCGTGTTTTGTTCATGAGAATCGCAGAACATAAGATTAAAAAGAATTTGGCTCTTTCGGGTTACTACGAATATTCCAAAACACTGATAGAACCAATATTAAACCATAGTAAACACTTAATTCCGCTTGAATACAAGGGTGAACCAGGATTAACTGTTGGGATTGCATTGAAAGATATTCTTGAAAAGTACTGTGGTGTAATAAATGTTGGTCCTTTTGGCTGTATGCCAACTCGTCTTGCGGAAGCGGTTGGTGTTCCAGAGATGAAAGTAGAAAATAAAATTAATGCTCGAAAAATGAATGAACCTAAGTTTGATTTGCCCTTATTTATTGATAGAGAAATGCCTTTGCCATTCTTAACAATTGAAACAGACGGTAATCCATATCCACAAGTTATCGAAGCAAAGTTGGAATCATTTGTTTTAAAAGCCGAAAGAGTGGCAAAGTTGATGGAAAAAATAAAAATGAATGGAATATAAAGGAAATTTATGGGAATGACTTACAAGCTCACTGGTGTTGACATCAAAGCTGGGGAAGAAACCGTTCGAAGAATAAAGTCACTTGTAAAATCTACTTACGACGAAAGAGTGCTTTCCGAACTTGGTTTGTTCGGTGGTTTCTACGACGCTAAGTTCCCCGAATATGAGCATCCAATACTTATTTCCAGTACAGATGGTGTTGGTACTAAGCTCAAGATTGCATTTCTTATGAATAAGCACGATACAATTGGGCAATGTTTAGTTAATCATTGTGTAAACGATATTTTGACAGCTGGTGCTAAACCATTGTTCTTTTTGGATTATTTCGCTACCGGGAAATTGGAAGTCGAGGTTGCATTCCGTGTCATCTTTGGATTGGTTCAAGCATGCAAAGAAAATAATTGTGCATTAATCGGTGGCGAAACAGCAGAAATGCCCTCCTTTTATGCTGAAGGTGAATATGATATTTCTGGAACAATAGTTGGAGTAGTTGATAAGTCAAAAATAATCAATGGATCAAAAATTAAGTCTGGAGATGTTCTAGTTGGTTTAGCCTCCAATGGGTTGCATACCAATGGTTATTCACTTGCAAGAAAAGTTTTGCTTTCAAATTTCTCGCTGGACCAATACATAGAAGATTTAGGTACTTCACTTGGTGAAGAACTTTTAAAGGTTCATCGATCGTACCTTAAATCCGTTTTTCCTTTAGTAGAAAAAAATTTAATTAATGGTATTGCTCATATAACCGGCGGTGGTATATTGGGTAATACAAAAAGAATTGTTCCACAAGGTTTGGAATTAAAAGTCGATTGGAACTCTTGGGAAGTTCCTACAATTTTTAAATTAATTCAAAGGTATGGGGCAGTCAGCAATGACGAAATGCGTAATGTTTTCAACCTTGGAGTTGGGATGATTCTTGTTGTGCCAGAAGAAAATATTGACTACGTTATTGAAGACTTAAAAGAAAAAGAAAAATGCTTTATTATTGGTAAAGTTATTTAGACTCCACCTTAAGTGATCTAAGTGCGCGGTAAAACAAAAAGATTGAAAAAGCAATAATGAATATTGCCCAGAACCAATAGGGTAAATATAAGCTTCTTGCTACAAGTTCTGTGTCCGAAATTAAAGACGATTGGTTTACGTCTCCATTTTTGGAAAAAAGATAACCAATGCTTAAATATACTGCCAAGAAAGCTTGAATTCCAATCACTTGTGATATTAAAAAATGCAGTTTGTCTTTCTTTGATAATGAAGCAATGAAAATAATAATAGCTAGTACAAGCAATGTTATAAAACCAAAAGTAGATCTAACCCAAATAATATTACTTACAAAGATTAAAATACTAAATAAAAATAGTAAAAGTCTAGCACGGTAGGTTTTTTTGGAATTTGAAATGAAAATGTAGCCAAAAATTGGGGGGAACAAAGGTCCATTTAAAGCGATAAGAGCTTGCCCTATTCTACCCAAATTGGATGGTATTGAAATATGAGCAATTCCAGCACCATTGGAAAATATTTCTAAGTGCGAGAAACTACCTCCTAATAATAATGCTGTGACCCCATGTCCCATTTCATGGAACCAAGTACTCAAAATTACAAATGGATAAATTATTAAATTTAGGGGTGGCAGATAAAATAAAGAAAAGTTTGCTAAAATTAAAGCTATAGACATTGTTAATTGGGATTTAAGTTTCATATTCTCAACTATTTATTTCTTTGATTAGTTTTTTCGCATTTTCAATTGCAATATCGGAAATTAATTCCCCACTCAGTAATTTAGCTATTTCATATATCTTATCTTCATCTGATAATTTTTTAGCAGTAATTTTAGTATTACCTCTTGATTCAGATTTCTCTATAAGAATTGTGTTGTTTCCAGCTGATGCAATTTGTGGTAAATGAGTAATTGCAATAATCTGGTGTTTTGAAGCAATTCTCTTCATCATTTGAGCTGTCATCGAGGCAATTTTTCCACTTATACCAACATCAATTTCGTCGAAAATCATAGTGGGGAACTTGTGATATTCTGCTGTTAAGCTTTTCAGCGCAAGCATAATCCTTGATAGCTCGCCACCGGAAGCAATGTTGTCCAAAGGCATGGGCTTGGTATTAGGGTTAGTCGCAATATGAAATTCAATTTTATCTATTCCATTTGTCAATAATTTGACGCATTTTCCTTCAAATTCTATGCACATTTCCTTAAGATTGCAGACTTCCAATTCTTCAAATGTAGTTTGTACTTTGAATGTAACATATTTCATCCCAAGTTTCTCTAAAATCAAGGGGATATTCTCTTCCAAAAGGCTGATTCCTTTTTTTCGATTCATGTGAATTTCAGCAGCGGTTGTTTTTAACTTATCTTTATATGTTAGAATTTCGTTCTTGGTATGTTGGATTTCTTCTTCCAATGAATATGATGACAATATAAGTTTTTGAAGACGTTCTTTTTCCGAGAAAATATTCTCAAAAGTAAGGTATTTTTTTTCAAGATATTTTAGTTCCGAAAGTCGAATTCTGAGATTTTCTAAATAACCGGGTTCGTAGTCAACATCGATTAATCTGTCTTGAATTTCTTTGGAAATTTCTGAAATTGTTTCCAAAGCATTTTCAAGTTGTTTCACTGAGTTTTCTAAATGTGGATAAAACTTAAGTAAACCATTTAGTTTTTTTATTGAAAGCGAGATTGTGTCGGTTGCAGAGTTTTCCGATTTATATAATATTTCGTAGACTTCGCAAAGGGCGGAATTTATGATTTCAAGGTTTTCAAGTTTTTTTAAATCATTTTCTAAGCGTTCTAATTCGCCTGGTTGTGGATTAATCCTAATAATTTCTTGCAAATCGAAGTCAACTTTCTCTTTTTCTTTTAATAGTTGGTTAAATTCCTTTTCTTTTTGGATCAATTCTTCAATTTTGTTCTCCAGTTGTTTCCTTAAGGTTTTATATTGCTCTATGAGCACAGAATTATTTGAAATACTATCTAATAATTCACTCTGATATCTTGAGAGAAGAAGTTGTTGGTGGGAATGCTGACCGTGAAAATCTACAAGATGTTCACCGATTTCTTTAATAAGGCTCAGAGGATAGGGGGTATCATTTAGGAAGCAACGAGAAGTTCCCTTAGTAGTTATTTCTCTCCTTAATATGAGTGATTTATCCACAAAATTTTCTGGGTCGTTAAGAATTTTATTTATGAAATCAGTATTTTCAAGGAAGAATGTAGCTTCGACAATGGACTTACTTTCATTTGCTTTAACAAAATCTGGTGAGGTTCTTTCGCCAAGTGTTGTCATCAATGCATCAATTACAATAGACTTTCCTGCTCCAGTTTCGCCCAATAATATGTTTAGACCTGCCTGAAAATCAATGGAAATTTCATCAATAAGTGCAAAATTCTTAATGTAAAGGCAATGAAGCATAAATAATGTTAGAATATTTGTTAACTTACAAATTTAATAAAACTAATTTTGAGTATGGCTTTTTCGTTTTTCTTTCGAGACCATTTTATTTTAGATAGATTCTCGGAAGTAATCTCCAAAGAAGCCATTGGACGAAAGGAAGTTAAAATTTGGGATGCTGGTTGTGCATTGGGGCAGGAACCTTATACTTTTGCAATTTTACTTGCCGAAAAAGTGGGATATTTTACGTTCAAAAGGGTTAAAATTTTTGCAACTGATATTGACGAGACTGGCGAGTTCGAAAAAACAATAACCAAGGGAATTTACTCTTTTCAAGATTTATCGAGGATACCAGAAGAAGTTTTAAAAAAATATTTTGTGAAAATAGATGAGGGAAATTACCAAATTGTTGAAGAAATTCGTTCCAGAGTAAAGTTCTTCAAACATAATTTGTTGACCTACCAACCAATCGACATTGGCTTTCTTGGGATAATTTGCAAAAATGTTTTGTTGCACTTTAGTTATTTAGAGAGGATACAAGTTTTGGAAATGTTTTACCATTCACTAACCGAGGATGGTTTTCTTGCTCTTGAGCAGACCCAAAAAATAACCAATGAGTTGGAGTCGAAGTTTTTAAGAGTTTTTCATGATGTAACCATTTACCAAAAGATTTAAATGAGAATTGTTAGAATTCCATTACATCCAGCAAAGTACTCCTCAAATGTTTATTTCATTTTAGGTGAATGGAATAAACTAGAAGACCAAAATACTTTAATTGATGTTGGCATTGATAATTTCATTATTCAACACATAGAGAAAATAAATACAGGGGTTGGCAAGAAAAAAGTTTCCCAAATTATTATTACCCATGAACATTTTGACCATAAAGCTGGGTTGAAGTTCATTAAACCCATTTATCAACCTTTAGTTTATGCTTATTCTGTCGATGAACTCGTAGATGTTAAAATTACAGATGGAATGAGGGTTATATTAGGGGATAGGGAAGCAATTCTACTTCACACTCCAGGCCATTCAAATGATTCAATCAGTGTATATGTTCCAGAAGAAGGTGTAATTTTTACTGGTGATTTACCAATAGGGGGTCATTTGACCGGTGAGACATTTACATTAACATATCTAAACACTTTAAGAAAATTATCGATCCTTGAAATCGAAGATATATACCCAGGTCATGGTGACCCGTTGATAGGAAATGGTTCTGGAATAATAAAACATACTTTAGATATTGTTGAAAGCGCTAAAATAATCTCTTAATTACTAATTTGTTTCTTCATTAAAGTCTAGTTTGAGTGTTAATTCTTCAGGCTTGCTTTTGTTTTCGATTAAGGAACGAATTTCATCAAGATTAGGGAGTTCATCAATATTATTAATTCCGAATACTTTTAGAAATTCATTTGTTGTACCATACATAAATGGTCTACCAAGAGTGTCTTTGCGGCCCATTGTTTTTATTAAATTCCTTTCGAGCAAAGTATTTACTATCTCGCTTGAATTTGTGCCTCTAATTTCTTCAATTTCGGGTTTTGTAATAGGTTGTTTATATGCAATAATCGCAAGAGTTTCGAGCATTGCTTTTGAAAAACGTCTTTTATTTTTGAATTGTGGCAATGCTCCTAGAATTTTGCCAAATTCTTTTTTGGTTACAAAAGCGTACCCGTTAGCTACTTTTATAATTTGGTAAGGTCGATTTGTATTTAGAAGTTCGAGATTAATCTCTTCTAACAAGCCTAAAATGTATTCTTCAAAATTAGTTACCTCGATATTAAAATATTCGTTTGTTTCTTCTTTAAATTCAGAAAAGTCAATTTTGCTTTCAATTAAGTCTAAAATTTCTTCTTCTGATATTGGTTGTTCGCTTGCAAAAATAAGAGTTTCTATTATTTGTTTTTGTTTAACTCTGTTCAATTGTAAAAAGCTGGTCTTCATTTTTAATTATTTTGAGATTTGGTTACCAAAAAAAGAAATATTTCGCTATTGCTATCAGTTTGATAGGCATAAATTATATTTTGTTTTACAAGTTCGAGTATTGCAATAAAGTAAAGGACAACTATTTGTTTGCTTGCTTTTTCGCAAAGTTTGTTGAATGAAATTTGGTTTTTCGATTGCAACGTTTCTAAAATAACAGTAATTGCATCCTCAATTTTATATTCTGCTATTTTTATTTCTTTCGGTTTGATTTGTTCATTTCGAGCTATCAATTCGTAAAATGCTTTCGCCAATTCATAAACCGTGGCGGGTCTGAAGGTTTTCAATTTGGATGCGATGTCGGTCAAATCGCTTTCATAAATTTCTCTGAAGAAAAAGTTTTGCATTTTCTCCAGGTTTTGTTCGAGGTAAGAACTGACTTCCTTAAAAATTTGATATTCCAGAAGTTGTGCTACTAATTCCTTCCTTGGGTCTTCTATTTGCTCGGGATTGTCCTTTTTTTCCGCTGGTAGGAGCATTTTGGCTTTTATTTCCATAAGCGTCGATGCCATAACCAAAAATTCGCTTGCCACCTCTAAATCGAGTTTTTGCATTATTTTCAAGTAATTTAAAAATTCATCTGTGATTTTTGCAATTGGTATATCATAAATGTTTATTTCATCTCGTTTTATGAAGTATAAAAGAAGATCTAGTGGTCCTTCGAAAATTGGGAGAACAATTTTATACATTACTTCCTCAAGGCAAATGCAAAAATAAAAACAAAAAATTTTTTTGAGTTAGATTTAATAAATAATTTTAAGTTAATTTCGTATTTTAACTTGTAAAGATAATTGTAAAATGAAAAGCATAATTGTAATTTTTGTTTTTCTGTTTTTTAGTATTTTTCTTTATGCTGTTGACTCTTACATAGAATACATTAATGCTAATTCGAACGGGAAAGATATTATTGTTGAATTTAAAACAATTAACGAGAAAAACATTACACTTTTTGAAATTGAGCGTTCGGTAAACAATGGTAGTTTTAAAAAATTAACTTCTATTTCTGCCAAAGGGTTCCCAGCGACTTACAAATACACAGATCAAGGGGCTTTTTTGAAGGATAATTCGGAAGATAAAATCACATCTACAAGTTATTCTTATAGAATTAAAATTTTGTTCAAAGACAATACACATGCCTACTCTAATTCTGTTAATGTTGCTCATAAAGTGAATGGAATTTACCGCACTTGGGGTATGATTAAAGAAATGTTTAGATAGAACTTCTACCCTTATGGCATTGCTTAAGTGTTTTTTTATTTTTCTTTTTTTCTTGCCCTCGATTTCTTCGTTTTCTCATGAAGATGTTAAATGCCTAACTTTTCCAATTAAAAAAGGTGAAAAACTTAAGGATAAAATTTTAGTCACTATTAATTTTGATTCTACTGGTAGACCTAAAAATCAATGCTTTGCAATTTCTCCCAGTGGTTTGTTTGCTGTTCATTACGATACGTCGGGACCAAATAAGGTTCCTACTTTCGATTTGAATTTTAATCGGATACCCGATTTTGTTGATTCAGCTTTGTTTTATCTTGACAGAGCATATTTTATTTACACTGATTCTATGGGCTTTAGCCCTCCTCCAATTGACAGCGGTCGCGGCGGGACAGCTGCTTACGACTTTTACCTTTGGGATATTGGAAATGGTTTTGTCGATGAAGTTGCTTATGGGTGGACAGTTACAGATATTGAAATTAAAACGCCTTTTGTTTATTCAAGGTATGCCTGCTTTTCTGTTATAGATAACGATTTTAGCCCATTCGACACAACATTTTTTTCATCCGGAAACAAACGTCCAACTTTTCGGGAAACTGGGTACTTGGGATTGAAAATAACTATAGCTCATGAGTTGCACCATTTTTTTCAATTTGGTTATGGTGATCCTTTGTTTCCATCTTTCAATGAGATGACCAGTACTTTTATGGAGTATAGGCTGTATCCCGAATCGAAAGATTACCTCCAATTTGTAAGAAGCTTATTTTCAGATTTCTCAAAATATATTTTGTCCGACCCGAATTACGTGGTGGGATATCGTTATGCAATTTTTTTCCAATATTTGCATAAAAGATTTGGTGATTCTCCAATTGTTGAGCTTTGGAGAAACATTGGCCTGGGAAATAATCCACTTCTTTCTTTAGAACTTGCCTTGAATAGACATGGTTCGTCTATTTCCGAGGCTTTGGCAAACTTTTTGCCCTACTTGTTTTATTCTGGTGTTAAAGCTAAACCTAATTATCTGCCCAATTCACATTTGTTCCCCCCAATTAAATTTATTTATCAAGATACTTTCGAAAAAAATTTGATTATTAACCCAAGGTTGAAGCCTCTTGAAATAAGACCCATGCGAATTTTCCTGCCATCGGATAACCCAGTTACTTTGGACGATACTTTGTTTATTTTTCTTGCAAATCTTGACTCCCGTAATGCAATTTCTCAGAATCTTGATTCAATCAAGGAATGTACAATTCTTCTTTCTTTAAATAATGGTCCGGGAACAAAATTACATCCCAAGGAGATTTTTTACGAATTTATTGGACAGCGTAATGTTTGGGCAGATTCCTTGTTTTTGGCTTTTGGCTTTAAAACCTTTGCAATGTTTTTCCCCTTCCCCAATCCTTGCAAAATCAAAAGTGAATCTATTAGTTTTCCAACTCCAGCCAATGTGTCTTTAAAAGACATGGTAGAACTTCGAATCTTTGATGCTTACCTTAATGAGATACAACTCCCGAATAATTTCTTTAATATTTCCATTCAAAACAAAGGAAGAGTAGTACATTTTGAAAAGTTTCCCGTAGATTTACCAACTGGAATTTACTTTTTTAAAGTTAATTTCAACAATAATGAAATTTTTGGCAAGTTTACAGTCATCGATTAGTTCTTTCCTTTAATTGGATTCATATTTTGTAATTTTGTTTTTTTTGTATAGCGATGGTAACACTTAATGTTAATGTAGACCATATTGCCACAATCAGACAAGCAAGAGGTGGAAATGAACCCGACCCAGTTGCCGCGGCTGTAATATGTGAGTTGGCTGGTGCAAAGGGGATTGTTTGTCATTTACGAGAAGACCGCCGTCATATTCAAGATCGTGATGTTGAACTCCTTCGTGAAATCGTTACTACTAAACTCGACTTAGAAATGGCTTCGGTTGAAGAAATAATCAACATTGCCATCCGAATTAAACCAGATTTAGTCACTATAGTTCCAGAAAAAAGGATAGAATTAACTACAGAAGGTGGTTTGGACGTCGCTGCGGATGTTCCAAGGTTCACTGAATTAGTTGAGCGAATGCACGAAGGTGGTATTGAAGTAAGTTTCTTTGTTGAACCCGAAATACAACAAATTGATGCGATACTTCAAACTGGAGCAGAAATTGTTGAATTTCATACGGGTGTATATTCTAATCTCAAAGAGGAAAAGAAAATTAAATTTGAGATTGAAAGAATTAAAAAAGCTGCGGGCTATGCCAAAAATGCTGGATTGAAAGTAGTTGCTGGGCACGGTTTGAACTATAAAAATGTTTTTGAAATTTGCAAAATCAAATCTATTGATGAATTAAGTATTGGGCATTCAATAGTTTCTTATTCAGTATTTGTTGGATTGGAGCGAGCAGTCCGAGAAATGATTAACATTATGAATCTTTCTCTCGTTCATAGGTAAATTCGATGTGCGGAATAGTAGGAGTTCTTTCTCTTAATAAAGAAAAAGCTGAAGAAATTGTCGTTCCCCGCATATTGAAAAAAATGTCTGATTTGATTACCCATCGAGGCCCCGACAGCGATGGTATTTGGATTTCTAAAAACAAAAATTGTGGTTTTAGTTTCCGGCGACTTTCAATAATTGATTTGACCCCAGCTGGCAACCAACCTATGTCTACACCCGATGGTTCTGTTACTATAGTTTTTAATGGAGAAATTTACAACTACATTCAAATTCGCAATGAACTTTTGGAAAAAGGTTACTCATTTCGTTCTCGAACTGATACAGAGGTTATACTTTTTGGTTACAAAGAATGGGGAAAAAAGATTGTCGATAAATTGTCTGGAATGTTTTCTTTTGTGCTTTGGGACGAAGAAAACGAAATTCTTTTTGGAGCAAGAGATAGGATAGGTAAGAAACCACTTTATTACTTCCTTAACGATGATTGTTTTGTTTTCGCTTCCGAAATAAAATCAATTTTATTATATCCTAGAGTTTCAAAAAGAGTTAATTTCGAAGAAATTATCAACTATTTAAACTTCGGTACCTCATCTAATTCCTCGACCATGTTTACGGATATTCACAAAATTCCTCCTGCACATTGCTTTACTCTCGACTTGATGGGTAATTTAATTATCGAAAGATATTGGAATCCTTTTGCCCTTGGAGTTAATAATGATATTACTGAAGAAGAAGCAATAAAAGAAATTATTAAAATTTTAAGAGTTGCGATTAAAGACCGAATGATGAGTGAGGTCCCCTTTGGAGTATTTTTGAGTGGAGGGATTGATTCAAGTTTGAATGTGGCATTGATGTCCGAATTAATGGATAGGCCTGTTGATACTTTTACAGTTGGTTTTAAAGAATTGCAGAAATATAATGAATTAGAATACGCAAGAAAAATTGTTGAACTTTTCCACACAAATCACCACGAAATTCTTATTGATAGTTACGATGCATTTGAGGTGCTTTACGACTTGGTTTGGTTCGAAGACGAACCTAATGCGGACCCAGTTTGTATCCCTTTGTTTTTTTTAAGTAAGTTGACTAGAAATGCAGGAACTATTGTTGTTCAGGTTGGTGAGGGGAGCGACGAACAATTTGTTGGATATAATTGGTTGCTCAGAGATTATAAGTTTTACAAATCTTTATGGAAACGTTTTGTTTCTTTGCCTGATATTTTTAAGAAAGGAGTGTTCCTACTTTCAGAACCAGTATTTAAATCTTTACGGCAATATTTACAACTTGACATAATACGAAGAGCAACTTATGGTGAAGAGTATTATTGGAGTGGAGTTTCAATTTTTCCACCCGTTGAAATAAAACATCTTCTTAAATCAAAATTTAAAGAGTTTTCAAAGTTACCTTGGACTTATGTAAAAAAAATACTAAACTTTGCACAGAACTTGAACAATGGAAATTTGAATTTTCTTCAATGGGTTTTGTTTGTTGAGATTACTCAACGGTTGCCCGAATTACTCCTTATGAGGGTGGACAAAATGGGAATGGCAAATAGCATCGAAGCCCGCGTTCCTTTTCTCGATTATCGTTTAATCGAATTTTCTATGTCTCTGCCAGAAAAATTAAAAGTACCCGATGGAAGAACTACAAAATATTTGTTGAAAAAAGCAGTTAATGGGATCTTGCCCAATGAAATTGTTTACAGAAAAAAGCAAGGTTTTTGGGCACCAATTAATGAGTGGCTAAGAAAAGAATGGTTCGATTTCGCTTTGGCAAGAATAAACAACTCGAATCTTTTTAATTTTATGTTCAATTTAGATTATTTTAACTTCATCCTTAATGAGCACCGAAAAGGCAAAGGGAAGTATGGTTTCAGAATTTTTACTCTTTTGAATCTCGCGCTTTGGTATGAAAAGTTTTTCGACAATGAGATTATTAAAGAAGGTTAATAATTCTCTTTTTTTCCTGATTAAGCTACTAAATAGATTTTAAGCGCTCAATAAAAAATGGTATTACTTCTGGATAAAGAATAATTGAAAGGATTATTCCCCATATTGCACCCCAAAAATGGGCATCGTGATTAATGTTCGTATATTGATACTTTGATGCGTATATACAATAGCCCAAATAAATTAATCCAAATATAGGTGCGGGAATTCCAATTGGTAAAAGAAAGATGTAGATTCGAGATGTTGGATAAAAAAGTATGTAACTGAAAACTAATCCGGAAATAGCCCCAGAAGCCCCAATTGAATAATAATCGGGGTTGTTTTTATGTTTTAAAATAGAAGGAATTGCCGAAACAAGTCCAGACGAGATAAATAGAATTATTAGAAAGCCACTTCCTAATGTTTGCTCCAAGTATGGGGCAAAAAAGTAAAATGTAAGCCCATTGAAAAGCAAATGCATTAAGTCTAAATGTAGAAAAATATGTGTGATTAGTTGATAGTACTTTCCAAAATTAACAATTGAATATGGATGTAATGAGTATTTCAAAAGGATATTGTTTTGTCTTCTGAAACCAAGAATACTTATAAAAATAATTGATATCAGTGTAATCAAAGATATTGGGCTATTCTCAATTATCATTAGTAAATTTTAAAATTAATAAAAAAACTAGCATTTATGCAAATTTCTGTGCATTATTCTTCGGGATTCAATAATTCTTTCTTCCTCTGGTAAGGAGATTAGTCTGGAATTTAAATCCTTATCATTTTCAGCTAAAAGGAATTTTGCGTAATAATCAATAACTTCTGAAGGGAATATACCATCTCGCTCGTAGTGCTGTCTTTTTTGAAGTAATTTTTCAGCGGATTCAACGCAGCTTTTCCCAAGAACCTCGAGATTGTTTTTTAAGGTATTTGGGTCGTCGGTAATTTTATAATTCTCAGCGAGTTGAAGCGATCGTTGTGGATTACTTATTCCCCATTCAACAGCAAGAATTAAACCCGCGAGAATAAGGTGAATCAAAGCGCTTCCGTCAGGGCTTCTAAATTCAATAGTTTGGCGAATGTCATTGTATTCCACGATTTCTTTTTCTTGGGGATTAATTTTGTTAGCTAAATTGTTAGACTTTACCCATGCTAGTGGAATTCGAATTAATGAGCTTCTATTGGATGGGCTCCAACAAACCTTTGTAGGTGCTTCCTGCCCTGGTACCAAGCGTAAATAAGAAGCAGCAACAGTATTACCGAAAGCAGTGAGGCTTGGTGCATAATGGCAAAGCCCTCCAATTGCCATCAAGGCTTCTTTAGAAAGATTTCCATTTTCTTCCAGGACGATGTTTTTTCCGTTCTTAGTTAAAGCAATGTGAAAATGCAACCCGTTACCAGCATGGCCAGGATCAATTTTAGGGAAAAATGTTGCAATACAGTTGTTTTGATATGCAACGTTTCTTATTATCCAAGCCGAAAGGGTTAAATAATATGCCAAATCTTCTACATCAGATAATTGAAATTCGATTTCGACTTGTTCTGCTGTTTTTCCATTTAATTCGGGAATTTCGCTTTGAATTTTTTCAATATATCCAACCTCGTGGTGACAGTATTTTATTGAATTAGTAATTTTTGCTATTACCGAACCCATTTCGTTAACTATTGGGGTAGACTTTGCGAATGGAGGACTACTATGGTATCCTTGTTGTTTATTTAAAAGATACATCCTTTTCTGCAACTCAAATATAAGGTAAAATTCCAATTCTCCAAGTGCTTTCAATTCCAAACCAGTTCGATTTTTCAAGTAATTTTTAGCTTTAGAAAGTATCCCGTCGGGTGTAAAATTAGCTGGGTTACCATCGCTATCGAAAAACCTGCAAAAGAAATCAAGGCTTTTGTTGTCGAAGGGGTTTAAAAAAGCTGTTTTATAAATAGGAATTACATACAAATCAGAAAACCCGACTTTAACAATTCCTTTGAATAGAGAAGAGCCATCGACTCTTTCACCATCGGCAAGAATTGATTCAACTTGTTTTTTGTTTTGAATTGGTATTTGCATCTGGCGTGGTTTCCCATCAATCGCAATGTAATGGAAAGTAATCCTCTCGAGGTTGAAATTATGAATAACATTAATGAAGTCTTTCCTTGTCCACTCTTCCTTAGATTTGTTTGTGACTACTGAAATTGGATTTTCCAACGCAAAATATAAATTTGCATTTTGCATAACCATTGAATAAATTTTGTTCAAAATAAAATACCAAGTTAGTCAAAAAAAAGGAAATGTAAGAATAGATACATGGATTTAATAGAAATTAGGGAATATTGCTTATCGAAACCTTTTGTAAAAGAAGATTTTCCATTTGATGAAGTGACTCTGGTTTTCAAAGTGTTTGAAAAAATGTTTGCTTTGATAGATATTGACTCAGTACCCTTTTGGATGAATTTGAAAGCTGCACCTGAGGAATGCATACGCTTAAGAGAAAGCTACCACTTTATTTCGTCTGGATATCATATGAATGAAAAATACTGGATTACAGTAAAAATCGTCGATAGTGTAGCGGATAAATTCCTTAAAGAACTAATCGACAATTCCTATAACGAAGTTGTTAGAAAACTTCCAAAGTATAAACAAAAATTAATAATTGAGAGATTGAGAAATGAAACCTTACAATGAAAAAGAAATGCTTTTTGATAAAATTAACGGGTTTATCGATTGGAAAGTTAACCCAGCAAAAATAAAAATCCACACCGATACAACTGATTGGATGCGAATTACACGTGGAGATATTATTAGACTAAGTTGCGGTGATTATCTTGTAAAAGGAAATTTGCATGAACCACGGTTTGGGATTGACGACCAACCGAAATATTGGGTGTTCAATGCTGTAGATTTAAACAATGGAAAGGAAAAGATAATTAAAATGGTATTTCACGAGGAATTTTATGCAAACATTGGTGTTTTAAAGGTTCGTTGCTATAGAAATCCAGAAAAGGAAGGTAGGGTTTTGGGTTTTGTTCGTGGTGATAATCGATTTATGCAAGGTTTTGTTTGTTATGATCAAAAAGGAAATGCTGTTAGAGTAATTGATTTTATACGAGGTCAAACATTTTTTCAATATGTACCTAAAATCGATAAAGAACATGAGGAGTATTTCTACGGGGATTTACCAAAGATTTTATGGAAAGTGAAAGAAGCATTTGAAGCTATATTTTATTTACACAAGCACGGGTTTTGTCATGGAGATATACGTAACGACCACATCATTGTGGAGTCTGAAACCGGAAATTACCGATGGATTGATTTCGATTTGATGCAAGATATTTCAGATTTTGACCTTTGGAGTTGTGGCAATATTCTTTCCTACGCAGTTGCAAAAGGAATAAAAACTTTCGACCAAGTGCTCAAGGGCGATGAATTCCCGGATGAGATTAAGAATAGTCTAACTGTTGATGATGCATCCGCTTTTTACAATTATCGTATAATGAATTTGAAAAAATTGTATCCGTATATTCCCAAAAGGTTGGGTAATATTCTTCTGCATTTTACTATTAGACCTAAAACTTATTATAAAAGCATAAAAGAATTCATCAACGATTATTCCGAGATGCTGATAACTGAGTTTCCAAATGGTAAGGTTTAGCTTGCTTGATTTTTTGGATATGGTTTATTAAGAAAGTCTTTACTGTGTGGATGCAACATTTGTTTAAATAAATTAATATTAAAATTTATTTTAAAGAACAATGTGTACCTTTAAAACCAATATTTTTTTAAAACAGTTTGGAAATTACTAATTTTGAATGAGATTTGGAGAAGTAGGAATAAAAACTTTTT
>FMJZ01010938.1_pt1 | contig 46842 bp, 49 predicted proteins | sample 1987881 | NCBI WGS metagenome assembly FMJZ01 (sample SAMEA4378227, study PRJEB15110) | soil metagenome | biome: soil; feature: Field; material: Soil | place: India | collected 2015-03-11 | depth 0 m
CCCAGCACCCCTCCACTATCCCCCCGACTGCCCCCCACCTTAGGCAAGGAAAACCGTTAAACAAAAAACGGAGTATTAAATAGCCGGCTAATTAACGGCACCGGTGAAAATAGAACTCGCGGGCCAGATGCCCAAAACGGTTATGAAAAACTTCTGTCACTCTATTGCATAGAAATTATCTCGTCTCAATAATCCACCCCCGGTTCCAGGAGGATCAATCTTTTTCTGAAGACAGTTCTAACTGGACAGGTAGTGGAGAATGGTTCGCCAGTGCCGCAATAACCTTAACCCGCTCTTCCCCCCCGATACCGGTAAAAACATACTCTCCTTCCTCTACCTTTTCCCCGATTCCCAGCGCCACCCCGTCCAGCACAAGAATCAGTAGTTTGTCTTCTTTTTCTTTCTGGTCGCCCGGCAGGAAAATTTTTAACTTCGGCTCAACCGGCAGGGTAATGTCCACCGTGGCCCGGAATTCGCCGTTACTGGCCAGCACTTCCTCCAGAACTACCTTTTTCGCCATATCTCCTGCCACCGCCACTCCTGAAGGGTGGGAATTTTCCGCCCATATTCCGGACCAGATTTCAACCTGTCCCGGACCGAAAAGCAGGCGCAATAACGGCATCCCCATCTCCCGGTTGATCTCCAAAGATAAACAGTTGGTGTGCGTTTTGAGCCGGTGGTCAATTCCCAGTTCTGCTAACCGGTCCCGGATAATCGCGGTTACCATTCTCTTCTCCCGACACCCCCAGGCTCCACCGGTTACCACCGCCCTGACCCGCCTCGCCGCCACAAATGGCAGAAAAACCTTCTTTGCCCGGTTGAACTTCAGCAGCCTTAACTCCCACTCACCGCTCCGGTTGCTGTCCGCGCAATAAATCCGCACCGGCAAACCGTTTCTTTTATCAATCTCCAGCCTGCCGATCAAACCCATGGTTCCGGTCCAGTCAATCAATGGCAAATTGGGCTTGAACCGGTAAATTTCCCTGCCGCCCTCCTCCCCGACAAACTCCAGATTTGCCATCAGCAGCACCTGCTCCATCTGCTGCAAAATTGAGGTCTCAATCCCCCGGGGTCCGACCCGCCAGTTATCTCCGTGTTGTTCAAATTGAGTCTCGCCGCCAGCGCGCAAATGCACCCAGGAACGCTCTCCTTCCCGTTCCCAGTAACCCTTCCACAGTTCCCGGTCCGGACTCTGCCAAGAACCGAAAAACCGCGCCGTTAGCGCAAACGGAGAACCAGTCTGGTAGCGCAGGAAAAACTCAAACGACCGCAACCCGAGCAACCGTTTCCAGCAACGGTTATCAGGAGGCGGGAAACCGACACCGGAACTGCGGACCACCGGCAAAGCGCATCCGGTTAATAGCAGCAGAATAACTACCAAAATAGAAAGGCAGACAATAAATCGCTGACGAAAAACGCCAGAAGGGTTAAAAGTCGTACCCCAGTCCAAAGATGAACTTCCAGTTTTTGTCTCCGGTAGTAGACAGCGGCTTGGCAAAGTCCAGTTTGAGATAGAAGAAGTAAATCGGGATACGCAACCCCGCACCGACACCCAGTTTCAGGTCGTCAAACCGCTGACCGTCCCAGAGTCGCACACTGTCCTGAAAAACCACACCGCCGTCCAGAAAGGCAATCCCGCGAATGCCGCGGATGTCCAGCGGCAGAGGAAATGCCAGTTTTAACCGGTCAATAAATGGGTACCTCAACTCAAAATTAAACAGGGCGATACCCGGACCATCCCGCTTATAGAACTCACCCCAATTGTAACCCCGCACGTATTCGCCCCCGAGATAAAACCGGCCTCCGGCACCGAAACTACCCGCACCGGCAAACCGGCTGGCAAAAACAAACCTCCTGCCCAACCGGTGATAACTGCGAAAGTCTCCGGTAACATCCTCAAACTGCCGGCTGGAAAGAAATGACGAACCCGCCTCCAGTCTCGCCCGAACCCCGCGCGCCGGACCGAACTCATCAGGCCAGAAAGTATTGTCAAACACAAACGCCCCGCTGCCAAAAAAGGTTCGCTCCCGCTTCCGGGATTCCTGATACCATCCCCCTTCATATCGCCACCCGCCGATATCACTGAACATACCGGTCAAACCCGCCTCTACCCGCATAAAACGGTCAAACGGATAACTGACAACAACCTGGACTCCGCGATTGACCCTTTCTACCAACAACTGCCCCGGAATGTAAGCCGAAATGTCAAAAATCTGGAACAGGGCAAACCCGTAATTAAGCCGATATGGCAACAGCCAGTACTGCAATATCGCATTGGAATTGAGAATGTCGCCGTAAAGGTCGGTGTAGATTTCAAAACGGTGATTGCCCAGAATGTCGCTCATCGCAATATCAACGGTTCCGGCAAAACCCTCCGCACCGGTAGTATAGGAGGCGGCACCGGCAACATAATCCAGCGCCAGACTGAACCCGACCGGCTTAACCTTTTCAAAATCCAGTCCCGCCTTCACAAATTCAACGGAGTCCGTTGCTACCGGTTTATCTATCGTATCAACTGGAATTTTCTCCAGCGGGTCAAAGATTATCGCCACATCCCAGCCGACATTGGAAAAATAGGCAAACACCAGTTTCCGGTCATCACGGGAAAGACTGAGATGGGAAACTGCGCCGAGAAGGTCGGTCCTTCGCACTACCCGCCTTTCCTTAAGCGAATAAACACAGATATTCTGCCCGGAAGAATCCGCCGCTGTCCAGAGGATAAGGTCATCGGTATGGGCAAAGGTCGGATAACCGAAAAACCCCGGGGAGGAACTCAACCGCTCCAGTTCCCCCTGTCCCTTCCGGAGCCACACCCCATAACTTCCCGGCACCCATTCATCATCCGAATCCGGACGGTCGGAAACAAAAACTATTGTATCACCGCCAGGAGAAAATGCCGGGTCCCGGTCCTCAAACATATCATAGGTCAACCGCTGTGCCTCGCCACCAGCCACGCCGACCACGTATATATCACTAAAACCGTTCTTAACGCCAACAAACACCAGCCGCCGCCCATCCGGTGAAAATTTGGGGGTGTAGATTGCATCCAGATTCCCATAAATCCGCCGCTTCACCCTGCCGCTGGCAACGTCAATTAACGCGATGTTGTCCCTACCTCTGGTGGTGGTAACAACCGCCACCGTCTTCTCATCCGGTGACCAGGCAACACCTGGCCGTAACAGATGCAACCCCTCAAACCCGCCCGAACGACCTCCCCGCACCAGACGCCGCAAAACCTCTCCCCGGGTGGCGGAAATCAGGTACAGATCAACGTACTCTGCCCGGTCCGATACCATCGCTATTTTTGTCCCACCCGGAGAAATCGCCGGCGCGGTATTGTACAACGAACCATCCGCGGTATGGTCGGTCAACCTTACTGCCAGTTCGTCAAAATTGGGCAGTTTGGTAACCTGGGGTAAATATTTTATTCTCAACCATCGCTCCCAGTCCTCTCCTACCTTTTTCTGAGACATACCAAAGACCGCCTGAAACGTTCGCTCCAGATTGCGCTTGCTCCGCAGGGTGTTCATAAACTCATACACCTTCTCGCGACCGTAGCGCTCGGCCACATAATTAAAAAACGACTCCCCCTCCCGGTAGGCAAGATAGCCGTAATTGTCGTTCAACTCCACAAGCGAAACCAGCCGGTTGTTTATCACCAGATCCCGCATAAATATATCCGATTGCACATGAACCCAACCGGACTGAAACTCGGCAAACCCCTCCATTATCCAAAGGGGAACCTCAAACTCGCCGATTGCACCAAGCAGCGCCGCCAGCCGGGAACGATAAAACATCTGAAACTCAAAAACGTGGGTGAGTTCATGTCCGATAACATGATAGAGGTCGTTATAAGAACCGTTAAAAGGCACTACAATGCGATTGCGGATCAACTCCGAAAACCCGCCCACACCCTCGTCAATCAAATCGGTGATGACATTGGTCTCCGCAAACTGACCTGGTGAAAGGTAAACTATTACTGGCACCTTTTGCTCCAGTTCCATATTCAAATCTCTACTGATGCGGGAATAAAAATCCTCTGCGGTGCGGGCAACAAACTCCGCCAGCCCCTCGCCGCCGGGATAGAAAAGAACTTTAAAGTGCTCAGTCTCAAAATTCTGAAACTGATAATCCCGGGTCTGCACCTTATTCTTGCCAAAATAGGAAAACTGCCCTGTGGCTGCACCGGCACCGAGAAACAACAGAACAAACCAGGGGACCACTTTAATGCTCATATACAGTTATAAGACACAACCGGCACTAAAACTCTTCACCGTTTCCCTTCGTTAAACAAAAAAAGCCGGTCCGCAACCTTATAACCATAAGCCATGTCCGGCGCGGTATGGCCATAACAGATGCCACCCCGGGCATCAAAACCGATCGCACCGCATAAAACCTTTTTTCTTTTTGCCTCGGCCATCGCCAGGGTCAGCGCCGTGGAAGCCGGGAGCGTTTTCATCCGGTCAACGATGTCCTTTGCCAGTAGTAGTCTTATAATCGCCTCGCCGTGCCCGGTACAGGAAACCGCCCCGCTTGGTGCCGCATAGGTACCAGCACCAAGAAGGGCAGAATCGCCCACCCTGCCCCGCAACCTGCCCACAATCCCACCGCTTGACGTAGCGGCGGCAAGATTTCCGTTGCGGTCAATCGCCACCGCACCAACCGTACCCAATTTCGTTTCATCAACCCTTAACTCCTGACTCAGACGAGGGAAAAAAGGCAAACCTTCCTTTTTGACCTTTTCCAGCCGCAGCCGGGCACGTTCGGTTATCGCGTTATACTCAATAAAACCCATCTTCCGGGCAAATTCGGTCGCCCCCGCTCCGGCCAGAATCAAATGATCGGTCATGGTCATAACCTTTTCCGCCACGAGAACCGGATTCTTTACCCCCTGAATACAGCACACGCCACCAAACCTACCATCCTGGGTCATCACCGCCGCATCCATCTCCACCGTCCCATCAATTGTCAAACTGGAACCGGTACCGGCATTAAAGATCGGTGTGTCTTCCATTATCACTACCGCCTTAATAACCGCCTCCAGCGCACTCGCCCCCTGCCGGAGTAAACGATACCCCTCATCAATTGCCGCCTTTAAACCGCTGGCATAAGCCTCCTTATCATCAATCGTTCCGGCACCACCATGACAGATAATCCCCACCGGTCTATTATCCATATAATTCACTCCTTAGTTTTAGCGATGTCAATGCTGACAGCCTGGACAATAATAACTGCTCCGATTGGCAATTTTTATCCTTCTAATTGTTGCCCCGCATTTCTGACAGCTCTCTCCTACCCGTCCCACCACCATCAGCCGTCTCTGAAAACCACCCCTGCCGCCGTCCGGTTTTTTGTACCTTTCATCAACCATCGTTGTCCCCTTCCAGCGAATCCCTTCTTTCAGTACCATCCGAAGCGCATTCACCAGTCGGAACAACTCCTTTCGGGTCAATTTTCCTGCCGGGCGGGTAGGTTTTATCCCAGCGCGAAATAACGCCTCATCAGAATAGATATTCCCCACCCCGGCACAGATACTCTGGTCAATAAGCAGGCTCTTTATCTTTGCCCGGCGCCCCCGCAGTTTTGCCCTCAGATAATCAACGGAAAATTCCGGGTCAACCGGCTCCCGACCCAGCGCTTTAAGTCCGCCGAGCACCCTGGGCAACCGCTCGTCCTCAAGGAAATACACCTTCCCCAGAACCCGGGGCTCAACAAAGGAAATCGCCTCCTGGTTATCAAGAACAAACCGCACCCTTTCATACGCCGGTGGTGTGCCGTTTTTCATCATCCGCAAATGCCCGCTCAAACGCAGATGAACAACCAAACACCCTCGCTCAAGGTAGAACACCAGATACTTCCCCCGGCGCTCCAGCCGTATGATTCTATTGCCGGTCAGCCCGGCCCGAAATCGCCTGACATCCGGAAAACCCACCGCATCCCGGCGCTGGACAAGAACCTCTTTTATCACCCGCCCCCGCACCTTTGAACTCAACACCCGGCGGATTGTCTCTACCTCTGGCAATTCGGGCATAAACCTATTAAACTCCGCAATGACATCTGGTCCGGTTCCGGCTGCCGAAACACCCCGCTTTTACTTTAACCGTTTGAATAACTCCTCGGTAGAAGCCGCTGGTGTAAGAATTTCAACCGCCCGCTTCACCGCCGGGTCCCGGCGCAGGCGCATCTGATATTCACCGTGCAACCCCTCCAGTTTACCGCCGACTTCAATCTCAATCAGTTCCGCAATAACCGCACGGCTGGAATCAAACTCCGCTTCCGTAAACTCCAGTTTTTTCCTGGTTCGCAGGTAATCCTCAAATCCCTCAAGAATCTTATCGTCCGCCTTAAACCCCATCGTTAACCCCGGGTTATTGTTGACGTACTCGGCAGTAAAATCAAAATAAGCCGCGCGCGGAATGCGCAGGGCAAGACCGGTAATTTTCTCCGGCGAGATATAGATATCCGGGGCAATTCCCCCACCACCGTAGAGCAACCGACGCAGGGAACCAAGGGTCCGATAGGTCCTTTTCGCCTCGGTCGCCGTATCCCGCAATATCACGTCGCTCTTTTCCCGTGGCTTATTTATGCATCTGCCACTTGGTGTATACCAGTAAGCGGTGGTCAATTTCATCCCGGTCTCCGGACCTAGGGGATGAATTGTCTGGACCGAACCTTTGCCAAATGTAGTATCACCGACAATCACCGCCCGCTCCCAGTCCTGCAGCGCCCCGGCAACAATCTCGGCAGCAGAAGCACTTCCTTTGTCAACCAGCACCACCAAGGGATAGTCACTGTACTTATCCTCTGTTTCAGCAACAAAATCCTGCTGGGTTTCCGGCAATCTCCCCTTGGTGCGCACAATTAATTTTCCTGGTCCGAGAAAGAGGTCCGCCACCTCCTTGCCTTCCTGAAGCAGTCCACCACCGTTAGCCCGGAGGTCAAATATTAATTTTTTCGCGCCCAAAACAAATAACGAATCCATTGCCCGACGCACCTCGCGGGAAGCCACCCGGGACATATCCGCCAGCCGGATATAACCGATACCATCTCCTACCATCCCGGCATAAGGAACCGCCTTGATGTTGATAATCGCCCGGGTCAACTCAAAGGGAATCAAATCCCTTACCCCGGGACGGGCGATGGAAATCTTCACCTTTGTTCCCGGCTCTCCCCGCAGCAGCTTCACCGCATCTTCGGTGGTAAACCCTTGGGTGGACTTACCCTCAATCTCAACAATCCGGTCGCCGGCACGAATTCCGGCACGCGCCGCGGGAGTCCCTTCGATCGGCGCAATTACCGTCAACTGCTCCTCCACCATTCCAATGTGAATACCAATGCCGCCAAACTGGGCCTCGGTTTTTATCCGTAACTCCTTGAAATCGGTTTCATCCAGAAACTCCGAATAGGGATCTAGTGCCTCCAGCATCCCCTTTATCGCTGCCCGCACCAGTTTATTGCTGTCAACCGGTTCAACATAAGTATTCAGCACAATTCCCACCACCCGACCAAAAGTCTGCAGACTTTCGGCCAAGGTTACTCCTCGCTGCGCCCAGAGTTTACCGACAAAACCGCCGACCAGACCGGCGATAACTACCGCGCCAATAACTACAATGCGTCGTTTCATTTTAAACCACACCCTTTCTTTTCAAAAAACTGTCCACTATTGCGCGAATCTGGTCAAATACCTCGGCTGCGGGGCGGTCGCCAGCAACCACCTTTATTCGCCCCGGTACCCGGCGCGCTAACCGTAAATAAGCCGCCCGGACTCGCTCGTGAAAATTTAACTCCTCCTGCTCCAACCTGTCAAATTCTACCGCTGTCTTCCGCCCCTGCCCGGTAGAAACAGGCAGGTCAACCAGAATTGTCAAATCGGGCTTGCGCCCACCGGTAGCCAGTTTATTCAACCGCGCCACCGGCTTTTCTCCCAACCCCCGGCCATAACCCTGATAGGCAAGCGAGGAATCACCAAACCGGTCCAGAATTACCACCTTACCTTCCCGTAATGCCGGCAACACCTTTTCCCGCATATGCTGATGACGGCTTGCCAGATACAAAAACAACTCTGTCCACGCCGCCATCTTTCGGCAATTGGGGTCAAGCAAAATCTCCCGGATACGTTCACCGATTTCGGTTCCCCCGGGCTCCCGGGAAATGACGACATCAAAACCCCGCTCGCGCAGATAATCGGCAAGCAACCGCGCCTGTGTTGATTTTCCCGATCCCTCAATTCCTTCAAAACTGATAAGAAAGCCGGGCACCGGTCAGTTAACCACCGCGGTCAAAGCGCCTTAGTCGATATTCACTTCGCCCGTCTTTTCCTTTTCATGCCATAACGGGCGATGAAGGCCTCGGTTTTCTCCCGACACACATCATCCGGAAACTGAACCGGAGGTGTCTTCATAAAATAACTGGACGGCGCGATGATTGCGCCGGAAAGTCTGCTGTCTAACGCCAGTTTGGCACAACGAATGGCATCAATCACCACCCCAGCTGAATTGGGTGAATCCCAGACCTCCAGTTTCAGTTCCACATTTAACGGCACATCGCCGAAGGTCTGTCCCTCCATCCTTAAATAGCACCACTTGCGGTCACTTAGCCAGGGGACGTAATCGCTCGGTCCAACATGAACGTTCTCGGCACCAATATCGTATTTCAGAAGCGAAGTCACAGCTCCGGTTTTAGAAATTTTCTTGGAATGGAGCCGTTCCCGCTCCAGCATATTGAGAAAATCGGTGTTGCCGCCAACGTTGAGTTGCATCGTCCGAAGGAGCCTCACCCCCCGGTCGTTAAAAAGGGAAACCAGCGTCCGGTGCACAATCGTCGCTCCGACCTGGGATTTAATATCATCACCGATAACCGGCAACCCGGCTGACCGAAAACGCCGCTGCCAGTACTTCTGCGAGGCGATAAACACAGGAATGCAGTTGACAAACGCACAGCCCGCTTTTAAAACCTGCTCCACATACCACTTTGTCGCCTCCTCGCTCCCCACCGGCAGATAGTTTACCACCACATCCACCTTTGCTTCCTTCAGCGCACCGACGATATCCGCGGTTGGTCCGGGCGCCTTCTCAATTATCTGCGATAGATAGTAACCCAGACCGTCGTGCGTCATCCCCCGGATGACCTTAACACCGGTCCGGGGCACATCGGCAAATCGGTAGGTGTTATTGGGGTAGGTAAAAATCGCCTCGGCAAGGTCCCTGCCCACCTTCCGTTTATCAATGTCGATCGCCACCGCAAACTCAATGTCCGAGATGTGGTAGCCGCCGAGATTTACGTGCATTATCCCGGGCAGAAACTCGTCTTCCTTAGCATTCCGATAATAATGAACACCCTGCACCAGACTGCTGGCACAGTTACCGATACCGATAATACCGACTCTTATCTTGGGCATTATTCCTCCTGTTGTTGAATATCACATATTTAAAATTAGACATTTTTTCTCCTGTGTCAAGCGAGCCAGCCGGGCATTTCCAATCACAACGAAGCAAAACCACTGCCCAGAAACGGGTTTACCAGCAACGCCCGCCCAAAACTTCCTACCGGACCATGACCGGGATAAATCAACGTCTCCCGGCGTAAAAGTCCCTGCAACATTACGATGGAATTTCTCATCTGTCGCTCTGAGCCACCGGGAAAGTCAACCCTGCCGATGGAATCCAGAAACAGCGTATCACCGGTGAAGGCATAGCCATCCCCAAGCAGGCAGATACTACCCGGGGTGTGCCCCGGAGTATGAACCACACGCAGCCTCTCCTCTCCGACCGGCAACTCTTCACCATCATTGAGTAACCGGTTCGGCGCCGGTGACCTCACTCCTGCACCCATCAATAGAGAAAGATTCCCCCCGGGTTCCAGAAGCAGAGATGCATCCAAATGGTGGATCAAAAGTTCCGCGCCGGTAGCCGCGATCAGTTCGGCATTGGCACCGATGTGATCAATATGACCATGAGTGTTAATCACCCATTTCACACTACCCCCCAGTTTTTGCACCCTGTCAATTATTGTATCGCCGTCGCCGCCCGGGTCAATCACCACCACCTCTTCGCCTGATTTAAGAATATAGCAGTTGGTTTGCAGCACGCCGACCTCAAGACGCTCAACCAAAAGCTCTGCCGGTTTTTTCTCCGCCCTCATCTTACCAGCCTGCCCTCCTCAACCCGCCACCCCTCGTATTCCAGAATTCTCTGCTTAATTACCAAACCACCGGTAAAACCACCCAGACCGCCGTGTTTTGCCACCACCCGATGACAGGGGAAAAACAGCGGAAACCGATTGTGTGCCATCACCTGACCGACCGCCCGTGCCGCATCAGGTTTACCCACCATCCGGGCCAGTTCCGAGTAACTCAACACCTTGCCAAAGCCAATTTTAGCACAGCCGGCGAGCACCCGCCGGGCAAAACTGCTCAAACCACTCAGATCAAGGACAAAATCCGCCGGGATATTGCCGGTGTGTATAACCCGTTCAATCGCGTCTGCCAGCATTCGGTCTGATGCCCATTTTCTCCTCCGATTCCGGTGACCATCAAATAACTCCACCCCCACCACCTTGCCATTACTCCAGAAAACCCTCACCCACCCAAATGGGAACCGTGCCTGTCGGCTCTCGGTAATATTATCAATCCTATTTTTCACGAGACTCAATCATATTCCGGGACCGGGAAAAGTCAAGAAAACAAAGTTTCTGTCCTCCCCTATCTCCTCGCCTAAATTCCAATCTGTCCCCTAAGCATTTTTCATCTGGCAACTTATTTCCAAAACACCACCAGTTTGACAGTCTCAACGATTAATAATAAACCCGTTTTCCAGGGTCTAAGAGCGATGTTCACCGAATAAAATCCCTTGCCTTTTGCCTTAAAGAAGGTAAAATTACTGTGCTGATGATTCTGTTAAACGAATTGCTCAAAAAGGACCCGCGTTTTCCCCTTGATGCCTACCTGCTCATCAACGACGGCCTTCAATACGCCTACCGGCTTACTGGCAGAAAAGAGCACATCACTGCCCGAGAACTCCTGGAAAGTATTCGCCGGTTGATGAAAGAACGCTATGGTCAGATGGCAAAAACCGTTCTCAACTCCTGGGGAATATTCACCACCGATGATATTGGTCTTGTCGTTTTCAATTTGATTGGGGCCGGGCTATTCCTGAGAAGTAACACCGACCGACTGGAAGACTTTCACGCCGTCTACGACTTTGAACGTGCCTTTGTTGCCGATTACGAAATTCCGGTGCTACCCGAGGAAGACAAAACAAAGCCCCGTCCGGAAGGTTGTAGATAACAATTCCTTGACATTCCGACTCTAACCAATAAAATTGCCTAAAGCAATAATAAACAAAAATGGTAAATTTATCTAAACGCGGAGGAAAATAAATGCCCTTACCAAAAAGACGACATTCAAGACAGCGCGGCAGAAAGCGTCGCACCCACTGGCGACTGACCCCACCTACACTGGTGGACTGCCCACATTGTCATGAACCAAAAATTCCCCACCGGGTTTGCCCCCATTGCGGCTATTACGCCGGCAATCCGGTGCTAACGATAACTACTAAGGAAAAAGAGTAGGTGAAAGTTGCCCTTGATGCCATGGGCTCGGACAATGCGCCCCGGGCCGAACTGGAAGCGGCCACTTTGGTACTAAAAGAACTGTCCGACCTGAATCTAGTCATCGTAGGCAAACAGGAAATAATCGACGAATCCCAAAAGCGCTACACCGACCGGGTTGAACTGGTGCCGGCACCGGAGGTGGTTGGAATGCACGAACCACCCTCGGAGGCAGTAAAAAAGAAGCGCGCCTCCTCCCTCGCCGTCTGTATGGACCTGCATCGTCAGGGTAAAGTGGATGCAGTAGTAAGTGCCGGCAATACCGGTGCCGTGATGGCGTTTGCTCTCACCTCTCTGGGTGCCATTCCCGGTGTCCATCGTCCCACCCTTGCCGTCCTTTTCCCGCGCATCAAAGGTAGCACCCTGGTTCTGGATGTCGGTGCCAATGTTGATATCAAACCGACCCATCTCCTGCAATTCGCGGTTATGGGGGCAACCGCGGCCAGTTTTCTATTCCGCAAAGCCAACCCCTCGGTCGGACTGCTGAATATCGGCACCGAAGACACAAAAGGCAACGACCTTACCATCGCCGCCTACCGTCTACTCAAAGAAAGCGAACTCAACTTCATCGGCAACATTGAGGGTAATGACATTCTCAAAGGTACTGTTGATGTCGTTGTATGCGATGGTTTCGTCGGCAATATCCTGTTGAAATACGGTGAAGGACTGGCGGAGATACTGCGCGAACTGCTCCGGGATTATTTTGAATCTGAATCTAAATATCGTCTGCGCCGCTGGTTTTCAAAACCGGTTCTGGAGGAGTTTATCAGCCGTATGGACTATCAGGAACACGGTGGCGCCCTGATGCTCGGCATTCAGGGCAATGTCATTGTCGCCCACGGCCGTTCTACACCCCAGGCGTTGAAAAATGCCGTGCGCACCGCCTACCAGGCAATAAAAGACAATCTCTCCCAGCACATCGCCCAGGCATTCTCAGACTTTCAGGAGTCAAAGAGTTGATCGGATCAGTGGTTAAACAATTGGCCAGTGTGTTCTGCCTTTTCCTGCTCGTCGCCTGCAATACCCTGCCGGTGGGTTTTGACCAGTTTGAAAACCTGCCGGCAACCGAGGTCCTGGAACTGCTCCCCGACAGCATTGATTGCTACGCCAAATACGTTCCGCTTGGCTTTGCCGACCATCTACTATTAGGAAAAGACAATCAGTATGAATCCCGGGTATTGCTCAAATTTCCACTCCGGGACAGCAGCCTTGATTCGGTGGCATCAATTCACCTCATCCTCTATCACCAGGATAGTATCCCGATGGGTTTCATCTGCCGGGCCTGCTCCACCGACTGGAGCACCAGCGCGGTCACCTGGCGTATGGCCGACTCAATCACCCAGTGGTTTTCTCCAGGAGGTGACTGGTGGCCCTTCCTTCTCGGAGAAGGAAAACTGGAAGGTGATTCCACTGTAGTAGAACTCAATATTGATTACCTGGACACCCTTGTTCACCGATCATCTGGAATAATCCTTTTCCCGTGCGACACCGGTTTTTCCACCATTGCCACCCTTTCTACAAGCACCACCGCCCCGCGTTTGATATTCAATTACCTTGACGGCAAGAAAAGGATTTATTACGCCACTGAGGACGCCCATATCATTGACTCCATCGGTATTGGCTTATTACCGACAGACCTAGTCGTTGGTTCCGGGGTCGCCGTCCGCACCTGGCTCCACTTCGCGCTGGAATCCATCCCCTCTGCTGCTACTATCGCCCGGGCCGAAATCTCCTTTCAACCCCGGACACTCTACCGCCGGACCGATACACTCTGGTTAGCCGCTCACCGTCTCACTGAATCTTATCTTTCCCGCGGTAAATCCGCCAATTTTGACGAAACCCCATCGGCAACCTCTGCCTATGTCCCCGGAGATAACGACACCATTGTCAGAATAGAAATAACCGCTCTGGTTCAAAATTGGGTCTCCCGAACCGACTCGTTCCCTAATTACGGACTCTTGCTCACCGCACAACCCGAATGGATGAAACCCTTCCGGTTCAAAATATTCCGCACCGGCGCCCTTGCGCCTAAACTCAAAATCCAGTACCTCCTGCCCCCGGAGGACCGCTTCTCCCGATGAAAAACCGCCTCATTATTATTATCCTGTGCAGTCTGACCACCATTGCTTCAGCCCAGTCATTCTTTAACCGTCAGGGACTGGGAGAACCGACCGTCTCCGGCAGCGCCCGAGGGACAGCGCTGGGTAACATTATCGCCCTGAACAACCAGAACCCCGGAACATTTCTGAAACTAAACCAGACCATACTGGACATTTCCATCCTTGCCACTGGTGTCATCGGCACCCAGAAAACTATGCGCCGGGCACTGGGTGACATCCGTCCTACAGCAATCAATCTCGGATTCCCTCTACCCACCAGAACAAGGCTCATTTTCGCCCTTGCAGAACGGTTCAATCAGGGATTTGACATCTGGTCCGAGTCAATTGCCGACACCCTTTGCCGTTACCATATCATCAGTCGGGGAGGTATTTACTCCTTAAATGCCGGGGTCGCTCAGTTATTCCTAAACCATATCTGCATCGGCGCTCAGTTCCAGCAACTGATCGGTGGTTCGCGGGAGGAATGGCAATTCCACACGCCGGAAGGTTCAATTGCTACCGATACCATTGAAATTGATTACCTGGCTCCGGGATTCCGTGCCGGCGCCAGCGCTAACATCAATCCATTCACCATCGCCTTTGCCTATGACCTCCCGGTTACAATCACCGCTCAGCGACAGAAAAAAATCCACGGTGTCACCGAAGACAGCGCCCGAACTTATCACATCCGCCTTCCCCATACCATCGCTGGCGGCGCGTCTGCCGGCCCATTCTCCCGGCTCACCCATATTGATATCGGTGGCGAACTCCGCCCCTGGCAAGAAGCTAAAATCAACGGCACTCTTCTGGGTTATCGTAATGTGTGGCGGCTTGCAGCCGGATTAGAATATGAACTTTTCCCCAGCCACCCGATTCGTTTCGGCTATTCTATGGGTAACTGGTACTGCCCCAATTTAACGACTGGCAAACCTATCAGTGAAAAAGGCATCCACATCGGCACCGGTATCCCGATTCCGAAATTCGGCGCCCTAGACATTGCCGCCGTGCTCCTGCTCCGGGAAGGTGAAACACCAGCCGGACTACTCCGGGAAACGGTCGGCAAACTCACCGTAACCCTTGCCTATCAGGAACTCTGGGCCAGACGCTCCCGACGCTGGGGCTATTGAAAAACAGTTGCTTCTCCTTTCTGATTTGCTATAATATTTTAAAAAACGGAAAGGAGGGACAAATTGAAACCGGGCATCAGCCTGTTTTTGATCTACAGCATTTTTCTCGCTCTTGAAGAACTTGCCGCTGCCGGGGGGCCTGATGGATTCGGTTATTGTTATGAATCAACCCAGGACCCAGGTGATACCCTCTGTTTTTTCTGGCTGGATCCCACCGGACATGAACTAATAACCAACTGGCAACCCAACCCCGATGACGGCTGGGTCTCCGTCCCGTTACCGGCTCGTTTTCCATTTTACGGTGACACCCTGGATTCAATCGTCATCTGCTCTAACGGTTTTTTGCAATTCCCCACCACCTATACCAGTTATCGCAATCAATCGCTGCCCGCGGCGCAGTTTCCCCGTCTTATCGCCCTTTTCTGGGACGACTTAAATCTCTCGCAGGGTGGCTCTGTCCTTTACCACTACGACTCAATCGGCATGTTCACCGTCATCACCTGGCTCAATGTCCCTCGTTTTAACACCGCTGAGCTCCTGTCAGCACAGGTCATCCTCCACTCTGACGGCAAAATTCAGATGAATTATCTCCGCGCTGACAACGGCACCAGCACCACAACCGGCATCCAGGGCAATGGAGGAAACAATGACTATTTCCTCCAGTATGTGTTTGACGGCGAACCAAGCCGACACATTCCCCGCGACAGCACCGCAATCCTTTTTTATGTCCGCCGATTGGAATACGACGCGGGCATACTCCATCCCCTGTCTCCATCCACCTGGATCCCCCGCAATCAACCCTGTCCCATCATGGTGACAGTGAAGAATTTCGGCTCCAACTCTATCTGTTTCCCGGTATCCGCTCTAATTATCCGCACCAGCCAACCCCGGGAGACCCTCTTCAACCGTTCCCAGAACATCAACCTCTCCCCTGGTGACACCATCCAGTGTTATCTGGGTGACTTCATCCCGCCACCAACACCAGACTCATGGAATGTCCGATTCCAGACCGCCCTTCCTGGTGACCAGTACCCCCGTAACGACACCTTCTGTTTTGTCTCCTCTTCCCATCCCCCAGTATTCGGCACCGTAATCGCCTCCTGGAACCTTACCCAGCTCGGGGACGGGATGAACCTTACCGGGATAACCTATTCACCTGATTCCAATCGCTTCTATATCGCCACCAATACCGCTGACTCTAACCGGGTCTACAGCTTCCCTGTCTTTAATCCCATCGAGCTTCGCCCTGAACCATTTAATCTCGCCAACTTCTTTAACGACGACATCGTCTGGGGTATCGCCTGGGACCAACAAAACCCGGGGTTCTGGCTTATTCATAACTCATTCTACGGTGATGGGACAATTGCCGCTCGTTACGCTCCAGATGGCAGTTTTACCGGCGACACCTGGAATTTAAACGCCATCGAAGCAGAAGCATGGAGTGCCGGCATCGACCAAGAACCAGCAGGAAATTTTTATTTGGTAATGGTTGGTGGTAGTAACCGCATCTATCACCTTAACTTAAACGAAAAGCAGGTTCTTGACTATCTCCCCGGACCGGTTGCCTCTTGGCGCGCCTGCTCGTACCTCGGACACCACACCCGCTTTATCTTCTCCGGAGGCTGGAACGAAAACCTTTTAATTCAGATTGACAACCAAGGTAATATAACACAATCTGCCCCTCTTGCCGACCTCGCCGATCTCGACCTGTACCAACCACCCGCCCCCTGTCCGGACTCCTTTATCTGGGCATATGCCACAACAAGTAGCTATACGAACACCATCCACCAAATATCGCTCGGTACCACCTGGGCAGACATCGGTATCAAAGAGTTCCCTCCTCTCTCGTTAACCCCGTCTCTGAATATATCTAATAACCCCGTTGTTATGGGAAAAATCCAAATTTCCATCCCCCCTGTTTTCTCCGATGGCGTTCTCCGCATTTACGACCCGCTCGGACGAATGCTTCATCAAACACCAATAGCAGGGCGCCCCTCCATTTCGTTAGCGCAGTTAAATCCTCCTCTATCGCGTTTCACCTCCGGTATTTACCTTATTACCCTCTCAACTCGCTCCTTAAAACACACCCAGAAACTCGTAGTTCTAATCCCGGCAAGATAGCACCGACGCAATCAACTTTTACTCCGGCACCTTGAAAAAATATTATCTTGACTTTTACTTAATCAACTCTACTCTATAAATAAATATTAAGCCAAGGAGTTAATAATGACACCAAAATATCTATTGCATACTGATCCAGAAGTATTTGAAGCAATTGTTAAAGAAACAAACCGACAACATGCCAACTTAGAGCTTATCGCCTCAGAGAATTTCTGCTCCGAGGCGGTGCTGGCGGCACTCGGTTCAGTCCTTACCAATAAATATGCCGAAGGTTATCCTAAAAAACGCTATTACGGAGGCTGTCGTTATGTGGACATAGCAGAAGAACTGGCAATCCAGCGGGCAAAAGAACTGTTCGGCTGTGACCATGCCAATGTCCAACCTCACTCCGGAACCCAGGCAAACATTGCCGCCTACCTCACCTTGGCTAACCCCGGTGATACGATTATGGGTTTATCTCTTACTCACGGTGGCCATCTATCCCATGGCCATCCGATCAATTTCTCCGGACGATATTTCAAGGTCGTTCACTATACCGTTGATCCCGCGACCGAGACGCTTGACTACGGAGCGATAAGAAAATTGGCACTGGAATATAAACCCCGGGTAATTGTCAGTGGCGCCTCGGCTTACCCCCGAACAATTCACTTTGACAAATTCCAGGAGATCTGTGATGAAGTCGGCGCTGCTCAACTCGCGGATATCGCTCACATTGCCGGACCGGTTGCTGCCGGTTTGCACCCATCCCCCGTACCCTATGCGGACATTGTGACCACCACCACCCACAAAACCCTACGCGGTCCCCGGGGGGCGATAATCATGTGCAAAGCAAAGTATGCCGAAGAACTGGACAAAGTTGTCTTTCCCGGAACCCAAGGTGGACCGTTAGAACATTGCATTGCTGCCAAAGCGGTAGCCTTTAAAGAGGCGCTTACCCAGGAGTTTAAAGAATATCAACGCCAGACACTCGCCAACGCCCGGGCACTGGCAGAAGCGCTGGCAAAACGGGGCTTTCGTCTCTGTACCGGTGGTACGGACAACCACTTGATGCTCGTTGACCTGCGCCCGAAAAATATCAAAGGGCGAGATGCCGAACGACTCCTGGGGAAAGTAGGGATCACCGTGAACCGCAACACCATCCCATTTGACCCCGAAAAACCTTTTGTTGCTTCGGGGATAAGACTTGGCACCCCGGCATTGACCACCCGGGGAATGAAGGAGCCAGAAATGGAAAAAATTGCCGACCTGATTGACCGAACAATAGCCGCCGGCGAAGACGATTTAAAACTGGCGACAATTAAAGCCGAGGTCCAGGAACTGGTGGCAACATTCCCCCTCTATGCCGAACGCCGCCAGGAATACGAAAGGGTTACCAACCTCGCAAAAGGAGAAAACTGATGACAAGACCAACTATTGCCCGCCTCGTTGCCCGTGAGATTTTGGATTCCCGCGGCAATCCTACACTCGAAGTTGACTGTATCCTTGCCAATGGCATCATGGGCAGGGCGTCGGTCCCCTCCGGTGCTTCTGTCGGTGCCTTTGAAGCCCTTGAGTTACGCGACCGAGACCCCAACCGGTTTTTCGGTAAAGGAGTATTAAAAGCGATCAACAACATCCACGAAATAATCGCCCCCCGTCTGGTCGGAATGGACGCCACCGACCAGTTTCGGATTGACCAGACGCTCATCGAACTTGACGGCACCAAAAATAAATCCCAGATTGGTGCCAATGCCATTCTTGGCGTTTCTCTCGCCGTCTGTCGGGCGGCGGCGGTCTGCGCCGGTCTTCCCATCTATCGCCTCCTCGGTGGCGCCGGGACCCGCTTAATTCCAACGCCATTTCTCAACATCATTAACGGCGGCCTGCATGCCCCCAACAATCTAGACGTTCAGGAATATATGATTGTCCCGGCTGGACTCCATTCATTCCGGGAAGCGATACGGGCTGCCGCCGAAATCTACCACACACTCAAGAAAATACTGGAAGAGAAAAACATGCCTACTACCGTTGGCGACGAAGGTGGCATGGCGCCCAATTTCTCCAACAACGAAGAACCGCTTCAGTTGATTTTGCAGGCGATTGAACGTACCGGCTATCATCCTGGTGAACAGATCTACCTGGCCATTGATGTCGCCGCCAGTACCCTCTATCAGGAAGGTGTCTACGTTTTCACCAATCCGGAAAAAAGAACTGTCACCGCCAATGAACTAATTGACCTCTACAGCAACTGGCTGGAGAAATACCCGATTATCTCCCTGGAAGACGGGCTGGCAGAAGAGGACTGGTCGGGCTGGCACGAGCTAACCGCCCGGCTTGGCAACCGCGTCCAGCTGGTCGGGGACGACATTTTTGTCACTAACATTGAGCGACTTCGCCGGGGTATCCAGCAGGGAGCGGCGAACGCCGTACTGGTAAAACCAACCCAGATTGGCACCGTCAGTGAAACAATTGATTGCATGAAAGTGGCAATGGAAAACGGCTATCGCGCCATTGTTTCTCACCGTTCTGGGGAAACCGATGACCACTTCATCGCCGACCTGGCGGTAGCGGCTAACTGCGGACAGATCAAAACCGGTGCCCCCTGTCGTGGTGAACGTACCGCAAAATACAACCGCCTCATCCGTATTGAAGAAGAAGACCGCTTGCCCTATGCCGGATTACAAACCCTCCTCCGATGAAAAGAAAAGACCGGCGCCGGCGCATGATGTTTTTCTTGGCAATGACAATAATCGCTCTCGGCGCATTATTTCTGCCTGGCCCCAGTGGCTTAATCAGCATTCTTTTAAAACTCCATCACATTAACCGGGAAAAAAGACAGATATTACTCCTACACAAAAAATCTGATACCCTTCAACAGAAAATAAATCTGTGGCAGAAACCCGAATACGCCACCAAAGTTGCTCGCCAGCTACTTGGAATACAGGAAGATACCGCCACTTGCGATAGCGGAAAATAAACCCTTCAAATTGGAGGCAGAAGCACCTGGGGACGCCCGGAACCAGGGTGAGAGACAACCACCGGTTCAATTTCGTACGCCATTTTCAGAACATCCCGAGTAACCACTTTCTCAGGTACATCGCAGGATAAAATCCTACCTCGGGAAAGAAGCAAAAGTCGGGAACAGAATGCCGCTGTCTCATTCAGGTCGTGAGAAACAAAAATCACCGTCCTGCCCTGATTTTGCAACTCTTTTAACCGTCGCATAACCGCCCACCGATGGGCTAAGTCGAGTTGAGCAGTTGCCTCATCCAGGAGCAACAGCAACGGCTCCTGTGCCAGCGCCCGGGCGAGAATCACCCGTTGTTTCTCGCCGGCGGAAATGGCGTTAATGGTTTTCTCTTTGAGGTTGAGCACATCGGTTAGCCGCATCGCCTCTTTTACCTTTACCCGGTCACTCTCACCCGGCTGGTCAAAAAGCCCTAAAAAGGGATTGCGGCCCATCATCACCACCTCCGCCACCGTCCACTCAAAAGCAAAAAAACTCTCCTGCGGAACCAGCGCCATCATTCGGGCTATCTCACGACGCGACAATCGGGAAATATCCCGACCAAAACTTATCACCCGTCCCTGCCAGGGAGAAATAACCCCGGCGATAAGGCGCAAAAGTGTAGATTTGCCCGAGCCGTTGGGACCAATAATGCCCAAAAACTCACCCGCCTCAACGCTCAGTGAAAACCCTTCAAAAAGTGGTACCGGACCATAGCCGAACGTCAAATCTTCAATCGCTATCGCCTTCACACCTGACTCCGAAGAAGATAAATGAAAAACGGTACTCCGACTAGGGCGGTAATAACCGAAAGCGGCAGACCACCGGGGGCGATACTTCGCGCCAGCACATCGGCAAAAAGCAAAAGTCCTGCCCCGCCGAGAAACGAACCCGGCAAAACCCGATTGTGTGCCGGACCAAAAGCCATTCTCACCACATGAGGTACTACTAACCCAATGAAACTTATCGCCCCGGTCCAGGCGACGACCATCCCGACACTAAACGAACTGACCAAAAATACCATTTTAATTAACCGTCGCGCATCAACACCAAGACTTAGCGCTGTCTCCTCGCTCAAAGAAATTATGTCCAGCTCCCGGGAATGAAAAACCAGCCAGCCACAGCCCATAAGCGCCAGAACACCTGATAGAATAAACAACCAGAATGACCGCCGGGTAAATACCACGCTCAATGTCCCCATCATTATGTAAACCGCCTCGCCCAACGTCCGCCCCCCCAGAATTGTCACCAGCATAACCAGACTGGAGAAGAAAAAACTGACAATCACCCCGGCAAGAATCAATCGGGTAATCGTCAATCCGGTCCTGCCCCGAGCAAGCAGATACACTATTACAATCGCCATCAGCGCACCGGAAAACGCCGCCACCGGCAACAGTAAACTTACCGGACCAAAAGGCAAGATCAACGCAACACTTGCACCTAAAGTGGCACCGCTCGCCACCCCTAAAGTCCAAGGGTCAACAAGCGGATTACGTAACACCCCTTGTAATGCCCCGCCGACCACGGCCAGAACTCCACCGGCAACAATCCCCACTACCACTCTCGGAAAGCGAAACGCAATAACCGAGCCGATTTCCTGGAAAGAAAAGCCACGGGGACCAATAACGACTGAAAGTCCCAGTGCCAGAACAAAAAATATTCCAATTATCAACCAGCCCAGACGCCCCTTAATTCCCATCCTAAAAATCCTGCGGATGCAGCAAGCGGGCAAGCAAAATAACCCCATCAACAACCCTTGGTCCGGGACGGAAAAAAAGGTCCTCATCTAACCCAAGCACAATTCTGTCCTGGCGGACCGCATTAATTACCGACCAACCGATCCGGCCTTTAACCTCTCTCTCATCCACACCGGGGTGAAGGATCAGCACCACATCCGGATTTGCCTTCACCACCAGTTCCGGGTCGATAACCGGATATCCCACAGCAACTCCTTCAAACACATTTCTCCCCCCCGCTCTCCGGATAACATCGTTAATAAACACATCTTTACCCACGGTCATCAATGGCGCCGAAGAAATCTCCAGATAAACCTTGGGGGTGTCGGTAAAAACCGGCAATGCCGCAAGTTGCTCCCGCAGCCCCTGGACCAGCTTTATTGCCTGCTCCCTTTTCCCCAGAATCACACCCACCGACTCAATTTCGGCAAATACATCGTCCATGTCTGCGGGGGCAGAAATATAAACCCGTATGCCCAATTCCTGAAGTCTCTCAATAACCTGCCGGTGCATGGGCAAGGTAACAAACACTATCCCCGGCTTCAACATCATAATTCGTTCCAAATCCGGAGACTGAAAATCACCTACTTTGGTTACCTTCCTTGCCGCTGGCGGAAAATCACACTGATTGGTGTTACCAACTAAAAACTCCTCCCCTCCTAGGGTGTAAACGATTTCGGTAACACTGGGCACTAAAGAAACACACCGTATTCCCCTTTGAGCACCGCCGGTTGAAGAACAATTCTGCCCGCTAAGAAAACACAGCGTTAAAATCAACGAAAATAGTAAGATTAATTTACTCTTCATTACTCAATTTGGTGTTGTGTCCGAATACAAGATAAGCGGTATGGGCGACCATCCGATCCACCGGTCTTATGCCGGTTTCCCGGAGAAAGAAAGCGCGTTCCAGAATTTCTTTCGCCCGGATACGCACAAACCCAGCGGCACCCAAAGCAGAAACCAGCCGTCGCAGCTGTTCAAATGTTGGCACCAGAGCCGCCAATGGATAACCTGGTTTCAAAGCACGCTTCGCCGCTGTCACCAGCGTCCAGGGCTCAGGAACATCCAGAAAAACCGCATCCACCTCCCTCTGCCGGAATCCCTCCTCTCCCGGGTCAGCGACAAAAAACTCACAGTTGGCCTCCAAACCGTACCGGATTACATTCTCCCGGGCATTAACACTGAACTCCTGGCGTCTTTCATAAGAATAAACCTTCCCGTTCGGCCGGACAAAGTTGGCCAGAACCGCTGTCAGCGCCCCGGAACCTGAACCAACCTCAATCACCTCGGCACCCGGAAAAACCATCATCTGCAAAATCATAAAACCGGCATCCTTGGGATAAACAATCGTCGTCGTCCTTTTTACCTTCAACATCAAATCGGCGAGCGTTGGTTTCAAAAGATAAAACCGCGCCCCGAGTTGGGTCTCAACCCAATCACCAAAATCCCTGCCCACTATATCGGCAAACTCCAGATTGCCCCGATGGGTAGAAAATTTCCCCTTTTCCTGAACCGCAACCAAGAACTTCATCCGGTCCGAGTGATAGAGCAATACAAAATCACCGGATTTAATCATCAGCCCATTCTAAATCGCCCTTTCGGATAGTCAAGTCTACCCAATCAACTTCCTGTCCGCTCTGCTGCCTTCTCAGAACAGAGACTGTTGACTTTTCTCTCCTTGGCAATATTATCCCCATAGTGATCGCTATTTTTGCTTTGCTTCTGAACACAGAGACACCGACGACACTCATCCCGCCGCCATTTTCGCATACCCTCGGCTTCAACCGGATTAGCAGTTTGTATCTAAACATGTACCTGGGCGGTAATTTTCGGGTTGACGACCCGCAGGGACTTGCCGCCACGAAGATCAGGGAAGAAGAAGATACTACCACCTGGCGGGACGACGCATTACTGACCCTGTTCGCAGTTAACTCCGGTAGCGGTCAAATCGTCTACAATGTAAAACTCTTGAAACCCGGCATCTTCGGCTCAAAGGGAACCGGCATCGGCCAATTCAACCGTCCCCACGGTATCGCCTGTAACCCTGACGGCGATGTTTATGTGGCTGACACCGATAACAACCGACTGGTGCGACTCCGTTATGCTCAAGGAAAACTGACATGGGTAGCGGTTGTTGATTCTGGTCTGGGGCATCCTTATGATGTCACAGTTGATTCCCGGGGAAAAGTTTATCTTACCGATACCGACAGTAATCGGATTATCGTCTACCAATCCGATGGTGCTAAGGCGGCGGTGTTTCGGCCCGGGCTGGAACACCCCGGTGCCATTGCGATACTTGACCGGAACGAACAATTCAACGAACTCGGACTTGACCTGCTCACGGTAGTAGACCGTTCGGGCACCCGGATCAATCAACTAAACCTCAACGGTGAAATCAAGCGACAGATTGACTGCCGGCGTATCGGACTGGATAGTGCCGATTTTGCCTACTGTGACTTTGACCGCTATGGCAATCTCTATGTCACCGACCGGTTGAACTCTACTGTTCACATATTTGACCCCGGGCTGAATTATATCACCTCTTTTGGAACCGCTCCCGGAACGGCTGGCCGGGAAGCGGTATTCAAATCACCCCGGGGTATCGCCATTGGGAAAAAATTCGGCCAGGTATTTATCAGTGAAGAAGATGGAGGACAGTATTACCTCATCGCCCTTGACGGCTATCTGATCGGCTGTTTTCCCGAAGAGTTCAACTCTCAGCGTCCAGGAACCACCATCGCCCTCTACCTTACTCAAAAAGCAGAAATCACCATTGAAATCCGAGACGCTACTGACAGCGTCGTCCGGGCTCTTACTCCTCCTTATCACCAGGGCCCCGGTGAAGTACTCATTGTCTGGGATGGCCGCGACGATAAGGGTGAATTGGTACCAACCGGTCAATATGTCATCCGGGTAACCATCCGCCCCACTTACTCCCGGCCTCGTTATACATTTAAAAAAGAACTCACCACCCGGGTGGTCCGACTGCCCGGTTAATTTACAGGAGGCAAAGATGCGACTGGAAAAGAAAATTATCTTTATCGCAACCTTGCTACTCTTAACTACAACACTCCCGGCAACAAAATACGCCGGTGATTTTGAACAACTGGGGGCTTCAGCGCGAGCAATTGGAATGGGCGGTGCTATGAGTGCCGCTGCCGGTGATCCCAGCGCCATATACTACAATCCGGCACTCGCCTCCCGTCTTCCGCGCCCCTCTGCGCTTCTTCTTCATTCAGAAGATTTCTCCGGTCTGGTGAAACACAATTTTATTGGTGTCATCCTGCCAAACAACTGCCAGGCATTTGGCGTCGCCATCTTCCACAACGGCATTCCCGGCATAAAACTCACCGCACTGCCTGATTCCACCCAACCCCCAGGGGAAAATAACCGTCCCTATGTCGTTCGCACCGTTAACGCCAACCAACTCATCGGTTATTTCAGTTACTCCCGCCTCCTATCGCCAATTCTGGCTGCCGGCGGCAATGTAAAAATCATCTACCAGAACCTCGGTAATACCGCCTCTTGTCTGGGCATGGGCATTGACCTCGGCATTCTCCTTTCCCCGCTGCGCAATTTTGATGTCGGGCTGAGAATTCGCAATGCGAGCACCTCCCCCCTTCTCTGGAACACCGGCGCCCGCGAAAACATCACCCCCAACCTGGCTCTCGGTATCAGCAAGCTTTTCTCTTTGGGAAGAGATCGCCTGCGTCTGGCGATAGAAACCGAGGCGAATTTAGAAGAAAAAAGCCTTGTCCCCAACTTCGGACTTGAATACTCCTTCCGGGAAATACTTTTCGGGAGAATCGGTAGCTATCGCAATAATTTCAGTTTTGGTGTCGGTTTCAAATTTAAACGCTTCCACATTGACTATGGCTATGCCAGCGGCACTGCCCCCGAAGCAAGGGAACTGGGTAGTCCCCAGCAACTCTCCGGAGGTGTAGAGTTTTAAGTCCGGAACTTGGTCGCAAACTGGCGCACCTTACCGCCTTGCTCATCCCCCTCCTGTACTATCTTATTCCTTCCCGTTCGCTCTCGCTGGTACTGATGGCGTTTGCTACCACTGTCTTTCTCGTCGTCGACCTGCTGCGGTTAAGGATCAACCCGATTAAAGACATCTTCATAATTCTCTTCGGCTCACTATTAAGACGCCGGGAATTCTCTTCGCTCACCGGCGGCAGTTATCTAATGGTAGCAGCCCTGGTAGCAATGCTTCTCTTCGGCACCAACCAAGGGATTTTTCTCTCTGCAATATCTTTTCTGGCCGTGGGGGATACGGTTGCCGCCCTCGTCGGGCTTTCCTTTGGCCGAATTAAAGTTTTCCGGAAAACGGTAGAGGGCACCGTGGCTGGCCTGGTATCCTGTATTGGCGTTGCCTACCTGATCACCAAACTTCCAGGAATTGACATGCCACTGATAATTGGTATTATTGGTGCTGTTGCCGCTGCGGTTGTGGAAGCATTACCTTTTGAGATTAACGACAATGTCGTCATCCCGCTAATTTCCGGAACGGTGATGACGATCGCCCTGCAAATCTTCCACTAAAGACGCAGCAATGAAAAAGAAAAAACAAAATTAAGGAGGCAAAATGAAACATCTTCTCACCGGCATCTTCTTATTGGTAACGCTGGCCTGGGGCGCAAAAACCACCCTCCCAGCGCTGGACAGCGTCTATCACTACTACGCTGAAGAAAACTACACCCAGGCGGCCGCACTCTTGGAACAACTTCGGCAGCAAAAACTCACCCCCGAGCAGCGATTCGCCGTCCTACTGGAATTGGGTGATTACTATCTTGACAAGAGTGGCGATTACCACCACGCAGAATCAATTTACCAATCTTTGCTTACCGAATACCCCAAACATCCACAAACATCGGGCCTCCTCTACCGCTTGGCGATAACTCAAGAACTGCAGGAGAAATTCCTGGAAGCGGCGAAGAATTACGAACTGGTTGCCACCCGCTACATAAAATCCGCAATCGGTCAGGATGCGCTGGAAGCAATTGAACGCTGCTTCAGAAAAAACTATCAGGAACGAGTAGCCAGTGTTAACGGGTATCCTATTACCAGAATCGAACTGGACGACCGCATCAGCCGCAATCCCACCGCTTATGAGACCTTCGACAAAAAACTGGCGCTACTGGATACGATGATAAACAACCGGCTGCTCTACGAAGGGGCGATCGCCGCCAACATCCACCGCGCCCCTCTGGTTATCCGCAATCTCACCGACATCAAAAACCGCTTAATGTTTCAAACCTGGTACGAAGAAAACGTCACCTCCAAAGCCGAGCCCAAAGAAAAAGAGCTCCGTGCCAGCTACGCCCGTAACCGGGCGAAATACACCACACCGGAGCGGGTACACGGCTACCAGCTGGTGGTAACGTCACGAACCACCGCTGAATCACTCCGTAAAATCCTTGTTGCCGACCCTACCCAATGGGATAGCCTGGTAAAAAAATATTCTATCCTCCCCGACCGGGAAAGAGGGGGCGATATGGGTTTCTTTGCCCGTGGCACCCATCCCCGAGAAATTGAAAACGCCGCCTTTAGGCTCAAACCCGGTGAAATCAGTATGCCTGTCGCCATCCGCGATACCTACTACATCATCCGAATAACCCATCGCGAACCGCGCAAGGTAAAACCATATGAAGAATTAAAAAACCAACTGGCTGTTGAACTCCGTCAAGAACGCACAAACAAGATTTACGAACAAGAAATAGCCCGGCTGAAAAAAACCGCCGCCGTTATTCAAGATACCGCAGCGCTGGAACAGAATAAAGAAACACTGGCTTCAGTTCGCGGCACCCCGATCACCCGTACTCACCTAGAAGCAAAGCTTAATGCTATTCCCCCCTTCTTCCGGGGGCAATTTGAAACGCCCGAAGGGAAACAACGGATCCTGGAGCAACTAATCATAGAAAAGCTCCTCCTCCGAGAATGCGAGAAAGAAAAATACTGGCTCCGAAATCGGGTGATTGACCAGTGGCTCAGCCGGCGTTCGGCAATTTTGATTGACACCTATCGCCGCAACCAAACTACAGAAAAAGTTGTACTTGACTCTGCCGCCCTGATGGCAGAATACCAGGCAACAATCAACGATTTCAAAGAACCAACACGGGTGCGCTGTCGGGAACTCGTCGTCAAAACTCGTCAACAAGCAGAACGACTCCGTTCCTGGGCGGTAACCGGAAAAATCCCCCCTCTCATCAGCGGCATTGTCTTTTTGGTAAAAGAAGAACCCAAAGCACAACAGCTGGCAGCCGACCTCGCCCAAACCACCAACATCGACTCCCTTGCCGCTCTCGGCGGTCTTGCCGAACCCAACCTCCGGCTTCCAGGAATACCGACCCAACTCATCGGAACCAAAGAACTCATTGACCTTACTCAAAAGTCCCTCCTGGCCGGACCGTTCATCAAATCGGAACTCCGTGCCTTTGCCTTTGCCAATTTAACACCTGATGACCAGATCTATGCTCCCGAACTGATTGAAATCCAAACCCCGGAGCAACTACAAACACTCCTCGGCGAGAAAGAAAAACCCGCCTTCACAAAAGAAACATTTGACTCAACCCGGATCGGCACCTATGCCCGGCTCTCCTCCCAGCTACCCCTCCGGTTCACTAAAGAACTGTTCCAACTCCCGACTGGCGGTGTCAGTACGCCCTACAAAACCGCCGCCGGTTATCTCGTGGTCAAAATCACCGCTAAAGACACCGCCCAAAAGGTGGAGTTCGTCGAATTAATCCGCCGTTTCTCCACTTCCGGCAGTAAATGGGCCGGCGGAGAAATCTCCCTTACCCGTGATGATAAAGCCCGGGATAAAAAGGTGGTTGACGCTGCCTACCGTTTAACCAAAGGCGCCTACTCACCGGTGCTCAAACTCAATGACACCACCTACACCTTCATTAAAATGGAAGAAAAGAAACCGGCCTATACCCGACCATTCGCCGAAGTCCGGACCAAAATAGAGAACAAACTCCGACGGGAGAAAGAAAAAACACTCTCCGACCAGTTAATCAACGACCTGCGGACAAAGGCGAAAATCGAAATTCTGATGAAAGAGGAAGATTTCAAAACCGAAGAACCAACTCCACTACCTTCAACTCAGCCAGAACAGAAATAACGTTTATCTACTTCAAAAACCAGGCGGGGCAGTTTATTCTGCCCCGCTTTAATTTCCGATTCGCTCCGGTGTTACCAGCGCAGTACCACTGCTCCCCAGGTAAAACCGGTCCCAAAAGCGGTCAGCAGCACAATATCACCGTCTTTAATTTTTCCCTGTTCTCTTGCTTCATCAATCGCCACCGGAATGGTGGCGGCTGACATATTACCGTACTTATCAAGTACAACAAACATCTTCTCCGGCGGAATTCCGGTACGCTCCCGGGCTGCCTCCATAATCCGGAAATTTGCCTGATGGGGAATGAACAGTTTCACATCTTCGGTGGTAAGTCTGGCATCGTTAAGAGCCTTAAGCGCTGCCCCGCCCATCGCCCGCACCGCATGTTTGAACACCTGATTTCCTTCCATGTGCACCGTGTGCGCCATCTTTTTTACCGTCGCCTCACTGGTAGGAAGCCGGGTTCCGCCCGCCGGCTGATAAAGTAAAGGAGCGAGATTGCCATCGCATCCCCAGTTGGAACTCAAGATACCGCTATGCCCATCGCCGGCAACCACTATTGCTACACCAGCGCCGTCGCCAAAAAGAACACAGGTTGCCCGGTCCTGCCAGTTGACTACCTTGGACATCACCTCGCCCCCTGCCACCGCAACTTTCTTAGCGGTTCCAGCGGCAATAAGATTTGCCGCCACCTCCAAGGCAAAAATGAATCCGGAACAACCAGCACTGATATCAAACGCTGCACTGCCGACAATTCCCAGTCGCTTCTGAACCCAGCATGCGGTTGCCGGATAAACTGTGTCCGGGGTACTCGTGGCGACAATAATCGTATCCAGGTCCGCCGGCTTCAAATCCGCCTGCTGACACGCCTTTTCCAGTGCCAATGCCACCAGATCCGAAGTGGCCGTTTTCTCGTCGGCGATTCTCCGCTCCCGGATACCGGTGCGTTCAACAATCCAGGCATCACTGGTGTCCACCATTTTCTCGAGGTCAAAATTGGTAAGCACTTTTGCGGGCAGTTCCCGACCAGTTCCAACAATTTTAATTGATTTCCGGGGTGAAATCACAAACCTTGCAAGGCAGGAACAAATGAGTAGCCCCATGGGGATTTGAACCCCAGTCTTCTGGCTGAGAACCAGACGTCCTGGGCCGGACTAGACGATGGGGCTATATTACTTATTATAGACAATTTTATCTCTGGCAAAAGTTGCGTTATCGCCAGCTGGGGCAGTTTGTTACCCCTGGGCAGCGACCGCGCGCTTGCCCGCCTTTTTTCTAACCAGCTCACCACGATATCGGAACCCCTTGCCGTGATACGGGTCCGCCGGTTTTATTGCCCGAATGCGTGCCGCCACATCACCGACAACCTGTTTATCAACACCGGAAACAGTAATTTCAAACATCTGCTCCTTGGGGTCATCCGGATTGGGGACCTGGTTAATCTCCATAGTAATTCCGGCCGGAGCAACCACATCAACCGGGTGGGAAAAACCACAGTTAAACTGGACGCCGGTCTTTGTCTTTTGTGCCCGGTAACCCATTCCCCGTAATTCCACCACCTTCTTGTAACCGTCGGTAACACCCACAAACATATTGCGGATATGAGCCAGAGTTGTCCCAATATAGGCTCGGGGGACCCCTGTTTCCGCTCCCACTACCACCTGATTATCAACCAATTTAACCGTTACCCCTGCAGGAACAGTCAGACTCAACTTACCCAACTTCCCGGCGACCACTACCACGGGCAGGTTAAGCTCTACCTTTACTCCTTGCGGTACTGAAATCGGACGGTAAACTTTTGCCATTTTACCACACCTTACAGATAATTTCGCCACCAATCCGGCGCCGGCGTGCTTCCCGGTCGGTAATCACCCCTGCCGGCGTGGATAAAATCGCCACACCGAGACCGCCCATTACCCGCGGTATCTCATCGTAACCGGCATACACCCGCCGGCCTGGGCGAGAAACCCTTTCCACTCCCCGAATTACGGACGTCCCATCATCCAGATACTTCAGGCTGATCACAATCCTCTTTTTAACTCCCTCACCATCCAGCCGTAAATTACTGATAAAACCTTCCTCCATTAAAACCTGAGCAATTTCAAACTTTAATCGGGAATAGGGAACACTAACCTCTTTCCGTTTCACCGCCACACCGTTTCGGATACAGGTAAGAAAATCAGCAATCGGGTCCAAACTATCTCCTCCTTACCAGGTCGCCTTTCGTACACCCGGTATTTCACCGCGCAGTGCCAGTTCTCGGAAACACAGACGGCACAACCCGAACTGACGGTAATAAGCCCGGGGTCTAAAACACACCTGACACCGATTGTGTTTCCGCACCTTAAACTTTGGCTCCCGCTGCGACTTCACAATTAAACATCGCCGTGCCATATCACTTCCTTTTTGCAAATGGCATACCCAACTCTTCCAGTAACGCCCTGGTCTCATCGTCGTGTTTTGCCGTTGTCTGGAAGCTTATCGTCATGCCAAAAATCTTCTTTACCTTGGCTACCTCAATCTCCGGGAAAATCACCTGCTCATTCAACCCGAGGCTGTAACCACCCCGCCCATCGAATGAGTCAAGCGGAAATCCCCGGAAGTCACGGATTTTCGGCGCCGCCAGATTGAAAAACCGGTCAATGAACTCATACATCCGCTCTCCCCGCAGGGTCACCTTAACCCCCAAGGGCATTCCCTCGCGGATCCGGAAAGCCGAAATCGCCCGTTTGGCATAGGTTCTCACTGGCCTCTGTCCGGTAATCATCGCCAGGTCTTCGGCAATCACATCAAGAATCTTGGCATCGTTCACCGCCTCCTTAGTGGTAACATTAACCACCACTTTGACCAGTTTTGGTACCTGATGCCGATTCTTATAACCGAACCGGGTGATGAGCGCCGGCACCACCTTATTCAAATAAAGTTCTTTCAGTCTTGCACTCATACGTCAATAATTTCTTCGCAGTTCTTGCACACCCGCACCCGTCTGCCCTCGTGTTCTTCTCGCTTAACCTTCGTCCGCTTCCCGCATTTCGGACAGATAAGCGCCAGATTGGACACATCTATCGGATTGGGCAGGTCAACAATTCCACCGGGTTTGTTCGGACCCCGGGGACGCTGATGACGCTTGGCCAGATTAACCCCTTCAACAATTGCCCGGTAACTCTTGGTGCGATCATTCCACTCCACCCGGAGCACCTTCCCCCTTCGCCCCCGTTCCTCACCGGTAATCACCTCAACCACATCTCCTTTTTTCAGCTGCATATCACACCACCTCGGTCGCCAGCGAAATTATTTTGGTAAACTTTCGCTCTCTTAACTCCCGGGCAACCGGTCCAAAAACTCGGGTTCCTTTCGGTTCTCCTTTGTCGTCCACAAGCACGCATGCGTTATCGTCAAAACGAATGTAAGTCCCGTCATCACGACGCAACTCCTTTCTCGTCCTGATTATCACCGCCTTTAACTTATCGCCCGGTTTAATTGGACCGTTGGGCAGGGCGTCCTTCACCGTAACCAGAACGGTATCACCCAACCAACCAAATCGCCGCTTTGACCCGCCGTAAATCTTAATCACCATTGCCACCCGGGCACCGGAATTATCGGCGACTCGTAATCGACTGTACTCCTGGATCATAATTTCTTCACCACCCGCCAGCGCTTTAGCTTTGACAATGGCCTTGTCTCCATCAGTAGAACCCGGTCGCCTTCCTGACACTCCGCCTTTTCATCGTGAGCATAGAGCTTGGTCCGCTGATAAATGTACTTTTTGTATTTGGGGTGCTGGACCAGTCGTTTTGTCTCCACCACCACCGTCTTCTGCATCTTCGCTGAAATCACCGTACCGACAACTGTTCGCCGTTCACTACGCACCTTCTCCGCTCCCCTTTCCTTTCTGTTCCAGCTCATTAAGCACCGTCAAACACCGTGCAATCTCCCGCCGGAGCACCCGCATCCGCAGCGGATTGGGTAACTCCTCACTCGCCCGCCGCAATCGTAACTTAAACAGCTCGTCCCTCAACTCCGCGAGTTTCCGCATCAACTCCTCCCGACTCATTTCCCGCAGTTCAGAAGCCTTCATAGTTAAATTCCTCCCGTGCTATCAGCTTTGTCCGGCAGGGCATCTTACTTGCCGCCAGTTGAAGCGCTGCCAGCGCCTCATTTCTGGACAGACCGCCCAGTTCAAACAGCACCCGACCCGGTTTCACCACACACACCCATTCCTCCGGCGTTCCTTTGCCTTTACCCATTCTTGACTCCGCCGGTTTTTTGGAAACCGGTTTATCGGGGAAAATCCTTATCCACATCTTACCCGACCGCTTGAGAAACTTGGTCAGACACAGCCTTGCCGCTTCAATCTGCCGGGCGGTAATCCAGGAAGGCTCCAGGGCAACCAGACCGAACTCGCCAAAATCAATCCGATTGGCGCTCGTTGCCTTCCCCTTCATCCGGCCCCGCATCGCCTTCCGATATTTCACCCGCTTGGGCATTAACATCGCTTAACTCCTTACCTGAGGTTGAATCTCACCCTTATAAATCCAGACCTTCACACCACAGGTCCCGGCGATTGTTTTCGCCACATCCACCGCATAATCAATGTCCGCCACCAGGGTTTGCAATGGCACCCTGCCTTCACGATACCACTCGCTCCGGGCAATTTCGGCCCCGCCCAACCTCCCCGCCACCATTACCTTGATTCCTTGAGCACCAAGCCGCATCGCCTGGGTTACCGCCCGTTTCATCGCCCGGCGATGCGCTACCCGCTGCTCCAGCTGACGGGCAATGTTCTGGGCAACCAGTTTCGCCTCCAGTTCCGGGACCCGGACAACCTCAACCAGAATCGCCACATCCCGACCGATCAATCGTTTCAGTTCCTCTCGCAAAGCCTCCAGTGCCTGGCGTTTGGAACCGAATACCATACCGGGTCTTGCCGTATGAATAGTCACTGTCGTTCGGTTTGCCACCCGGCGGATTTCAACATCCGATACCATCGCTTCTGTCAACTTTGCCTCAATGTACCGTCGGATCTTAAAATCTTCTAAAACGAAATCCCGATAGTTTCGCTTCTCAAACCAGGCCGACTTCCAGTCCTTGGTTATTCCCAGCCGGAACCCGAGTGGGTGCGTCTTCTGCCCCATATTAAGACTTCTCCTCCTTGGTCGCTACTTTCACATAAACGTGACACATCCGCCGAACAAAAACTGAAGCGGTTCCCCGTGGTCCAGGGGCAAGCCGCTTCATCACATTGGGACCGGTATCAATCCGGACCTCTTTCACCACCAGGTCCTTCTCCTTGATTTTTGCCTTTCCCGCCTTGGCAATGGCGTTGGCAACCGCAGAATGAAGCGTTTTCATTATTGGACGCTTGGAAGGTTTGGCTAAAAATGCCATTGTCGCCAGGGCGGTGGGAACATCCTTGCCCCGGATTAGCGCCGCAATGCGGTTGAGTTTCTTTGCGGAACCCCGTTGAAATCTGCTCCTTGCCACCGCTTCCATGTTTAATGCTCCCGCTTCTCCTCAGCCGGTTTCTCCCGGCGCTGACCCGAGTGCTGACGGAATGTCCGGGTCGGTGCGAACTCACCCAGACGGTGGCCAACCATCCTTTCAGTAATGTACACCGGGATGAACCGGTTGCCGTTGTGAATCGCAATCGTCTGCCCAACAAACTCTGGTGGTATCACACTGCGGCGGGCATAAGTCTTCACCACCCGGCGTTCCCCCTTTTCCACTAACTCCCGGATCCGCCGGAACAGCTTTTCGTCAATATACGGACCCTTACGAATTGAACGCCCCATCCTATGCCCTCCTCCGAATAATCAACTGGCTGGACTTCTTCTTCCGGTTCCGGGTCTTATACCCCTTGGCGATTATCCCCTTCTCCGAACAGGGGTGTCTGCCACCGGAACTCTTGCCCTCACCACCGCCCATCGGATGGTCAACCGGGTTCATCGCCACCGCCCTGGTCCGGGGACGTATTCCCATATGTCGGGAACGTCCCGCCTTTCCGATAGAGATGTCCTTGTGCTCTAAATTGGAAACCCTGCCAATCGTTGCCCAGCAACGCAGGTCAAACTTCCGGATCTCTCCAGAAGGCAATTTCACCACCGCCCAACGGTCCTCTTTGGCAAGGATCTGGGCTGCAGTTCCTGCCGACCGAACAAGATAGGAGCGGCTTTCGGGATAAAGCTGCAGATTGTGAATCTCCACCCCCACCGGAATATCGGAAAGTGGCATCGCGTTACCAATCCGGATCGGCACGTTGTTACCCGAGGTAACCTGGTCACCCACCTGCAGCCCGTCCGGACAGAGAATATAACGATACTCCCCATCCGCATAGCAAACCAGGGCAATCCGCGCCGAACGGTTCGGGTCATACTCAATTGAAACCACCTTTGCCGGTATGCCGGTCTTATCCCGCTTAAAATCAATAATCCGGTAATGCCGCTTCTCTCCGCCTCCCCGGTATTTAGCGGTAATTCGGCCCAAATTATTTCTCCCGCCCTTTTTCCGCAGTGGTACAAGCAACGGCTTAAAGGGCTCTTCTCGGGTAATGTCGCTGAAATCGGAAACGGTATAGTGCCTTCTCCCCGGTGTAATCGGTCGGTACTCTTTAATCCCCATAATTAACGCTCCAACGCCTCAATCTTTTCGCCTTTCTTTAACTTTACCACTGCCTTCTTCCAGTCTGGACGGTAACCGCTGAACATCCCCATCCGTCGCTCCTTGCCTTTAAAGTTCATCACCCGCACATCAGCCACATGCACCTTAAACATCTTCTCCACCGCCTGCCGTATCTCAACCTTGTTGGCGTCACGCCGAACCCGCAAAACATAACTCCCCTCTTCTGCCTTCAGGCGCTCCGATTTCTCGGTAACAATCACACCCAGAATCACTTCTGTCGGTTCAACCATTTAACTCCCCCTTCTCTGAAGGAAAGTGGCCAGCCCGTTCTCGGTAAAAATCACCTGATGGTGAGAAACAACCTCATAGGCGTTCAACTGCTCTGCCGGCAGAATATCAAGCCAGGGAACATTTCTTGCCGCCCGCAGTAGCGACTCTTTCGCATTCGCCACCAAAAGAAGAACCCTTTCCTTACCCTCAGGACGCTCCACCACATTGCTCAGAATATCAACCAGCTCCTTGGTCTTCGGCTGGGAAAGTTCAAAATCTTCAATCACCTTCAACTCGTTTGCCTTTACCTTGGCGCTTAACGCAATGGCGAGCGCATAGCGGCGCACCTTTTTCGGTATCTCGTAACTGTAATCACGAGGCTTTGGCCCCCAGGCAATGCCACCACCAACCCAGATGGGGGAACGCCGGGAACCGTGCCTTGCCCTGCCGGTATGCTTCTGCATCCAGGGCTTCTTACCGGTCCCGGACACCTCAGCCCGGGTTTTGGTCTTGACGGTTCCCTGCCGCTGATTTGCCAGATAACAGCGCACCGCCTCCCAGACAATGCCCACCGGACCCTGCCGGTTAAACCAGACCTCCGGCAACTCCACCTGCCCCTTCACGCTACCGGAAACGGTCAACACATCCATCTCAGGATACCTTTCTCATCAAAACCATCGCCCCCCGATACCCGGGAATTGCACCTCGCACATAGACGACGCCCTTTTCCGATTCCACCTTCACCACCTTTAAATTCTTCACCGTCACCCGCTCGCAACCATAGTGTCCGGGCAGTGTTCTTCCCGGAAGTACCCGTCCCGGCGAAGAACCGGAACTCACCGAACCAATCCGGCGATGGGACATTGAACCATGTGATGCCGGTCCACCCCGCCAGCCCCAGCGTTTCATACCTCCGGCAAACCCTCTACCTTTTGTCCAGCCGGTGACGCAAACAAAATCACCCGGCTTTAAAATTTCAACATTTACCTCCTGCCCAACCTGAACGCCATCAACACTATCCACCCGAAACTCCCGCACCCACCGCTTTACCGGCAGCCCCGCTTTTTTAAACTGTCCCTCATAGGGCTTGGTTAACTGGCGTTTGGAGGGATCTCCCTGAGCAAGCACAACCGCGCAGTAACCGTGCTTCTCCTTCGTCCTCACACCCGCCACAATACACTTACCAACATCAACCGCGGTAACCGGCACTACCCTGCCCTGCTCGTCGTAAATCTGGGTCATCTCGCCCTTAACTCCAATAAGTCCAATCATGCCGATTTAATCTCCACCTCAACCCCGGCTGGAACCTCCAGCTTCATCAGCGCATCAACCATCTCGGCGGTGGCATTGGAAATTTCAATCAGCCGCTTGTGCACCCGCAGTTCAAACTGCTCGCGCGACTTCTTATCCACATGAGGCGAGCGCAGCACCGTAAACAGGGTGCGCTTGGTCGGCAGGGGTATCGGTCCGGATACCCGGGCACCGGTCCGCCGCGCCACCTCAACAATGTCCCGCGCCGACTGGTCCAGTAACCGGTGGTCGTAGGCCTTTAACTTAATTCTGATCTTCTTTGATGTTCTTAATAAACTCATTTCAAAACAAAAATCTCCTGTCTCTTTTTCACTGCACTCCTAACAACAAAACTCACTGGGGTCTTATTTAATCTGCCCCAACTGTCTGTTTAGTTAATTAGCAAATATAGCAATTCAAAATCGCTTGTCAACATCTTCTTTAACATTTTTTAAAAACCCTCCCCGCACCCACCAGATTGACAGCAATAAACGAATCACTATTCTGAAATCAAGAACTAACCGATGCGTCTTAAAAACAACCTCCCTGCTCTGGCTATCAGCACCATATCCCTGTGTCTTTACCTTCTTTTTCCTTCTGCCCGTTACCACCCCGATGGTCTACGCGTATTGCCGGCGCTCCACAGGGTAAAGACCGCCTCAGATACGCTCACAATTTACCTTCCCCGCCCCTGGCACACCGGTTATCAACCGACGCAGTTCTTTCGCCAGAACCTCCAGAAGCACCTGCTTTTCCCGCTTTACGCACACACCGCCTACCACACCACCCGGCTGTTTGGTTATCCAGGTAGCGGATTAAAACCGCTCCAGGTTGCCAACGCCATCTGCGCTGCAATCACCATCTTTCTCTTCGTTGTTATTCTCATCAACCGCCGGACACCAACCAAAACGGCGATTTTCAGCGCCGTCGCCCTGAGCCTTTCCCATGCCTTTATCGCCACCGCGACAAATATCACCGAAGTCGCCCCGGCCCTGCCCTTTCTCCTTCTCGGCATTTTTCTTCTGGGCAAAAACAAACCCTGCGCTGCCGGCATATCCCTGGGCATCAGTGCCGGCTTCTATCTGCTATCCCTGGTTATGGCGCTGGGCATCGCCCTGGTACTTATTTACCGGCAACGGCTCCGCATCGGCCTGACCGCTTTTATCAGCGCCCTTCTCACCACCGGCTCCATTTATATCGGACTCCTGCTCCTTGCCGGTTATCGCGACCCAGAAAAAATTTATCAACTACTTTTCTTTCTCCCGGAACAGGGCACATTTGGCGGATTCAAACCTTCTCACCTGGTTTCCCTCCCCCTGGGATTTCTCAACAGCCTCATCCCGGTCCTGCCCGAAAACTTTGCCGGTATCAGACAGGCGATAAGTTCCGGTGGCACAGCGATTCTGCCCCTCATTGTCTCTATCATTATCGGTGCTATTGGCATCCTGCTATTCTTCATTGTTTTTATCCCGCGCTCAAAAGATAACCCCTGGGGCGTTGCCCTTTTTCTTACCACCCTCATTTGCGGGCTGTTCTGGGATCCCTACCATCAAAAAATCTGGACCTACGCCATTATCGGCACATTTTCAGTTATCCCGACCGCCCTTTCCACCCGCCGCCATTTCCAGCCGGTGTTTCTACTTCTCCTTGTACCCCTCTTTCTGTTCAACTCCATCCGCCTCATCCAGAACAACCGCCCGGACCCAGGATGGCACGCCGCCCGAAAAATTGCCCGATTTCTAACCACGCAAACCCCGGCCGAAAAAAGCGGTCTACTGTTCGGCAACTGGGAACCGGAGTTCGGCTACCTCCCTCTCCTTTATCCGGACAGCCTGCTTATCCCTATCCCGGACCTGATTCTGGAAACCCGGCGTGACACCGCCCGCTTCCGCGCCCATTTTGATTCCCTCATCACATCCTTCCGCATCCAGTCAGGTAATGTTTATTTTCTTAATATGCTCAATCGCACCGAAAAACAGTTAAAAATGTTATATTCCGACCGGCTCAAATTCCCCTACTTTATAAACTATCTCACCACCATCCAACCGGCCGTCGTCAAAGTCTGGGAGGACACCCTGACCAACAACACCATTTACCGGTTAAAATAACCCCTTATTAACCCCCATTACTTTTAGAGCCAGAAAAAACCACAATTTAACGCACAATCCAGGATGCCAACAGTAACCCACGAGAAAACAAGAAACTTACCGAAAAGAGCAGAAATCGGGTAACGGTGGGGGGGACCGTCCCGGAGGGAATAACGATTGCCCTCGGGTGGTTAAATTCTGTCTCTGAACCGGAGTTTTAAATCCGCCCTGCGGGATTCAGAAAAACTATTCAGGTGCCAATTTCAACATCAGATTATCAGGTCACTTCTCGGTACAATAAAGTCCCATCGCTGACGATAAATCAAGGTCCGGCGGCTAAGTCGCTCCGGCTTGACCCCGGCCCGGTTTTGGCTAAATTAAAGGACTATGAAGATACATGAATATCAGGCAAAAGAGGTGTTCTCCCTTTATCAGATACCAGTACCCCGGGAGCGGCTGGTAACAACACCGGGGGAAGCAGAAACCGCTGCCCGGGACATCGGTCTCCCCGTGGTCCTGAAGGCACAGGTCCTGGTCGGAGGCCGGGGCAAAGCCGGCGGAGTAAAAAAGGTGGAAAAACTGGAAGCGGTTGCGCCGGTCGCCAGCAAAATTCTCGGAATGGAAATCAAGGGGCTGACGGTAAAAAAACTGCTGGTGTCCGAATGCGTTACTATCAAATCAGAATATTACCTGGGCATCACAATTGACCGCAGTGTCCGGCAGCCGGTGCTCATCGCATCCGCTGCCGGTGGCGTAGAAATTGAAACGGTGGCAAAACAGACACCGGAAAAAATCCTCAAAACCGAAATTGACCCGCTCCTTGGTCTTCGCCACTTTCAAGCCCGCAACATCGGTATGGCGCTGTTTGGCGACGCCAGACTTGCCCAGGAGTTTACCAGTTTTGCCCGCAAACTTTATCAGATTTTCGTTCAACGTGACTGTTCCCTGGTGGAAATCAACCCCCTGGTGCTGACCACCAACGGCACCCTCATCGCCCTGGACGCCAAAATTAACTTTGACGACAACGCCCTTTTCCGCCATCCAGAAAACGAAGCGCTCCGCGACCCGGAAAGCGAAGACCCGAAAGAACTGGAGGCAAAAAACGCCGGGCTATCCTACATCAAACTCTCGGGTAATGTTGGCTGTATCGTCAACGGTGCCGGTCTGGCAATGGCAACAATGGACCTGATTAAACGATTCGGCGGTGAACCCGCCAATTTTCTTGACGTCGGCGGCTCCTCTTCACCGGAGAAGATGCTCACCGCCATGCGCATCATCCTTTCCGACCCCAATGTCAGGGTAATTCTGGTGAACATCTTTGGCGGCATCACCCGCTGTGATGACATCGCCCAGGGCCTGATTATGGCAAGCAAAGACGCCGACATCAAAGTTCCAATTGTTGCCCGTCTGGTTGGCACCAATGCCCCCCAGGCCTATGCCCTTCTTGCCAACAGCCCGGTTTTAAGCGCCAACCGGATGAGTGAAGCGGTTCAACTGGCGGTACGCAAAGCACAGGAGGTAAGATGAGCATTCTTATTAACCAGAACACCAGTTTGATTGTCCAAGGAATCACCGGTCGGGAAGGCGCCTTTCATGCCCGGGCAATGAAGGAATACGGCACCCGCGTGGTCGGCGGCGTTACCCCGGGCAAAGGTGGCCAGGCGGTTGATGGTATCCCGGTGTTCAACTCGGTTGAAGAAGCGGTAAAGAACACCGGCGCCGATACTTCAATTGTCCTTGTGCCGGCCGGATTTGCCGGTGACGCCATGCTGGAAGCGGTCTTTACCGGAATCAAACTCGTCGTCTGCGTAACCGAAGGCGTTCCCACGTTTGATGCGATCAGGGCGATTGCCGTTGCCCATCAGCGCGGGGTCCAAATCATCGGGCCCAACAGCCCCGGTGCCATCTCACCGGGCAAAGCCAAGGTTGGCATAATGCCCAGTTCTGCCTTCAAACCGGGCTGTGTTGGTGTTGTCTCCCGCTCCGGCACCTTAACCTATGAGATTGCTGCCAATACCGGTGAATTCGGACAGTCAACCGTGGTTGGCATCGGTGGCGACCCGGTAATCGGTACCAACTTCATTGACTGTCTGAAGATGTTTCAGGACGACCCGGAAACCAGGGCGATTGTAATTGTCGGCGAGATTGGCGGCTCCGATGAAGAAAGGGCGGCACAGTTTGTCAAAGAGTATGTCACCAAACCGGTCTTTGGCTTCATTGCCGGACAGACCGCACCGCCGGATAAACGAATGGGACATGCCGGCGCCATCATCTCTGCCGGTTCCGGCACCGCTGCCGAAAAGATTAAGGCGTTTCAAGCCGCCGGCATTGAAGTAATCTACGAGCCCGAAGAACTAAAAGACAAACTCACGGCAAGACTATAGGACTTAAGCCAGCAAAGTCAGCCACACAAATTATCTCCCGGGACTTTGCTTTTCTCTTTAACCAATCCAGAGACCGGTCTTTTATTTACCCATCTACCAAACTTCCCTGTTATCCACCTGAAAGGGCTAAAAAGAATTCGCAAGTAAATTGATAACTTTTAGCCTGCCGGTAATCAGAACAGTTTTTAAATAAATGCCGGGACAATCGTTAATGCTGCTGGATTTCTTTAAGCATCTCTTGTCCAAAATAATCTTGTATTGCCTCCTCCAGCTGCTCAAGCTGCCATTTCAGTGTCTCCTGCTGCACTCTCATTGAATTAACCCCCCAGGCGCCTGAGTTGAACCACAGCGGATTAACCTTAGCTTCTATGCACTTGTTGCAAATTTCCATCGCTTTTGTTTCGTCATCATCACCTTCTTCACATAACCCGAGTGTTGGAGCAACAAAACTTACATGGGTATCAACAGGTTGCATTCGCCAGTAGACATCTATTTCTGGTGGTATATTCTCCGGGTCGGCGAATCTGGTAGGAGGGAATTTACTCAGGTCACGCAGAATAAGTGATGCTATTTTGTGGCTAACACCTCCAATTTCGACCAGCATTTCGTAGGCTTGCCTTACCATTTCAGGATCATCCAAATTATTCACGATTTCTTCGATCGTTGCTGTATTCTCTTCCCTGCACTTGGAGAAAAGCAACGGCTTGTTCTTTTCATTCTTGCCACCTTGGGTTCTATGACAGAAATCTGGCCCGAATTCTTGGGGGTCAATTTGTTGTAGATTGTTTTCTCTCAGTTTCTCGACCAGCAACTCAGATGAAACCTTTTTTCTGATAATAACTTAATTCCGAGAGATTACTTCAGATCGTCCCCGTCTTCCGACCCCTGGCGCAAGGATTTCCGGTTTATACTCAGCCAGAGGGTCAGCAGCCGGTGCTTAATCTCAAGATAGGAAAATATCAGTTTTTCCGTAATGTTTTCCTTTCTTTTGCCCTATCTCTATATATAAGACTCATTGATATTGTGTAAAATAGACTATTTCTAAAGCCAGCGGGTTTGGTGCTAAACGAGCCTATTTTGCTGGGGCGGAAGCAGGGACTTCCTTAGTAACAACAAGTCGCACCGAGTTGCTTTCGCAATGCGGGCAGGAGCGCTCCTCGGACTTCCCATGAACATAGTAAAGTCTAAACTCCCTGCCACAGCGCAGGCATTTAAACGGTTGTTCTCCCGAATCTTTGGGCAACGCTCTTGCTCCAAATTTAGGCGGATTTGCCAGAATCCGCTTTGTCTCCTCAATCTCCTCCTCGGTTACCGTCTGACGGAGCCTTTCCAGTTCCTGCATCGTATAAACAAAGCGCTGCCCCTGCGCTGCGGAAATCCACTCCAACTGTAGCCTCTCGGGTCTGATTCCCCACGCCTCAAGTTTATCCCAGAGTCTCTCCACCCGGCGCTGGGTATGACGGTTGGCGTTGAGATAGTGGCAGTCGGCAAAGTGGCAACCAGAAACCAGAACCACCGGCGCGCCCAGTTGAAACGCCCGGAGCACAAACCGCTCGGCAACCCGGGCACTGCACATCGTCCGGATAATCACCTGAGTCGCGGGATACTGTGAACGTGCCCCGCCGGCAGTATCACTCGCGGCGTAAGAGCACCAGTGACAGGCAAAAACCACCGATTTGGCTCCAGGGGCTTCTGCCAGCGCCGCCTCAATCTGCGCCATAATCTGTTCATTGGTAAACTGATGCGCCTCAATCGCATCAAATCGGCACTCCGCAGCGCAAGAACCACAACCGGCACAGACCGCCTCAATCGGTTTTGCCGCTGCCCCCTTCTGCCATTCAAATGCCTTAAATGAGCACACCTGGAGACAGGCACCACAGGAGCGACACCGGTCGGCGAGCACCTCAACCGTATAGGGCTCAGCGGCGATGCTCCCTTGCGCAAGGAGCCGTGCCGCCCTGCCGGCTGCCGCACTTGCCTGTGTAACCGAATCCTTGACGTCCTTCGGTCCCTCTGCACAGCCGGCATAGAAAACACCCCGAATCGGTGCATCAACCGGCTGCAGTTTTGGATGCGCCTCAAGGAGAAAACCCTCCGGATGTAATTGAAGGGAAAGCAGTTGCTGGAGCGCTTTGGTTTCCGCCCTGGGCCTTACACCAGTTGCCAGAACCACCATCTCCACCTCGTGCCGTTCAATCCCCCCCTGGTTGGTGTCTTCCACATAAAGAATCAGGTTGCCGGTTTGCCTGTCTTCCTCAACCTCGCCCGGAATACCCCGGATATACTTCACCCCCAGGCGCCGGGAACGCCAGAGCATCTCCTCAAAACCTTTACTGAAGGCGCGAAGGTCAATATAAAAAACCCTGACATCCATCTCCGGATGATGCTCCTTGAGCACAAGCGCATCCTTGATGGTATTCATACAGCAGATATTACTGCAATAGGGGGTCCCCTGGTCAGAACAGCGGGAACCAACGCACTGAATAAAAGCGATGCTCTTCGGCACCCGACAATCACTTAAACGGATAATTTCCCCGCCGGTTGGTCCACCCGATGAAGCCAGCCGCTCAAATTCCAGCGCGTTAATAACATTACTGAATCTGGTATAACCGAACTCGCCTTTGGCGAAGGGGTCAAACGGCTCCATACCGGTGGCAACGATTATCGCCCCCACATCAAAGGTAAACTCTCTATCCTGGGCGTTAAGGTCAATACAATTCTTTGTACACGCCTCAACACATTTACCGCAGGCAATTGGGTTCAACCCCAGACAATCGGCCGGATTGAGCACATAAGCGGACGGAATCGCCTGCGGAAACGGCTGATAGATGGCGTGACGGAGCGAGAGTCCGACATTGAACTCATCCGGCACCAGCTGCGGACAGACCTTAGCACAGTCACCGCAGGCGGTACACTCTCGCTCGTCGACGAACCGTGCCTTCTGTCTGACCGTTACTTTAAAATCGCCCACATGTCCGGCAATTTCCTTAACCTCAGCAAGGGTCAGGAGTTTGATTTTCGGATGCCGACCGACATCCGCCATCTTTGGCGCCAGTATTCATATCGCACAATCCATCGTTGGGTAGGTCTTATGTAACTGTGCCATCAGACCACCCAAAGAAGGCTGACGCTCCACCAGATAAACCTGATGCCCACTATCTGCGAGGTCAAGGCTTGCCTGAATCCCGGCCACACCGCCACCCACGACGAGAACCGCATCCTTTACCGGAAACCGTTGCTCAGTCAGGGGCTTAAGGAACCGGGCCTTCGCCACCGCCATTCGGACAAGGTCACACGCCTTTTTTGTTGCCCGTTCTGGCTCCCGGGCATGAACCCAGGAACACCCCTCCCGGATATTGGCGATCTCCAGAACAAACGGGTTGAGCCCGGCCTGAACAAGACAGGCACGAAAAGTTGGCTCATGCATCCGGGGGGAGCAGGTTGCCACCACCACCCGGTTGAGATTCAGTTCCGTGATCGCCCGCTGAATCTCCTTCTGCCCGGTTTCCGAGCAGAGATAAAGGCTCACACCCGAATGGACAACATCCGGTAACTGACGGACATAATCCGCCACCTCGTCAACGTTAACGGTGGCCGCGATGTTGGTTCCGCAGCGGCAGACAAACACGCCGATTCTGGGTTGATTAGTACTCATGTTCTTTGTTCATTTATTTTAACCCTCTTTACAAATAAAATCAACAAGATGGACAATTTTAAAATCATCGCGACCGAGTGTCTTCTGGGCACAAGCAAGGTGAATCTGACATCGGGGACAGGATGTTATCAGCACATCAGCACCGGTTGCCTGAACCTCTGCCAGCCGGCGTTCCTGCAAACGCCGCACCGCTGCCCCGCACTCCAACCAGTGAGTTCCTCCGCAACACAATGCCATTTCCCGGCGGTGCTCCATTTCCACCAGTTGCGCACCCGGAACGCTGCAAATCAGCCGCCGGGGCTCATCATAAACCCCCAACCGGCGACCCAGATGACATGAATCCTGATAGGTCACCCGGTGTCCATTAACCTCTGTTTTTCCAGCGGGAAAACCATTTTCAACCAGCACCTGACTGATATGAACCAATTCCAAACCACTGACCCCGAGCAGCCTCGGATAGGTCAACTTAAACGTCGCCAAACACTCCGGACAGATGAACACCACCTTCTTCGCCCCGGCCCGCTGCAACTGCTCCAGATTATGCCGGGCTAACCGCCGAACCTTACCGACATCACCCAGCGCCAGCAGATCATATCCACAGCACCTCTCATCAGCCATAACCACCGGCTCAATTCCCACCGCGTTCAAGGACCGCACCGTATTCCGGAGCGTGCTGATGAAATCAATACCCAGCGATTTAAATAACGGTTCAAAATAAAGCAGACAGCCGGTGAAAAGGACAATATCACCTTTCTCCGCCACCCGCAAACCGGACTCCACCCAACCCAGCCGGTTCTGGGTAAAAAGGCTTTTTGCCATCATCCTCCCTAATATCTGGAAGACGCCACCGTGAGCAAGAGCCGGTTTCTTGCCTTCCTGAAACGATATCGCCCGGAGACCGAGCACATCATCGGCAATCTTCACACCCGCCGGACAGACAGAACTGCACAGTTCACACCCTAAGCAGGAGTAAATAACCTCTTCCGGTACAGAAGTCCGGTTAACAATCGCCTGCTGGATTAACCGTCGGGGAGAAAAACCAAAACCGGTCCGGGAAACCGGGCATACCCCACTACACCGACCACAGTCTTCACAGACCATTCCGGCAAGGGGGAAATTTACCTCTGTACCATCTTCGTCTTTTTTATCATAAACTGGTAGGCGCCGGAGACGCGTCGCCGCCTTTTCCATCACCTGTCTCACATCGGCCTCAGATTCAACGGCAACAAACCGCACCTGTCCCCCTGATAACCCCAGTAACTCCAATAACCGCTGGCTAATCGCCACCTGCTCCCGGGCGGTCTTGGAACCAATCTGATGCCGGCATCCAGAATCAGGGCAACCGAATAGCAATACCCGCTCCGCCCCATAATCAAAGGCATCAAGAATATCCCTGCTTCCCACCTGTCCAATACAGCTAACCAGTCGGTAGCCAAACCCGCTGTCAAACAAAAAACCCTTCGGTACTTTAGCATCTACCCGCTGACAGACAAAGGCAAGCCCATTAATATGTTGTTTTATTCGGTCCATGTTCTTTTAAAAGACAATACACTCCACTGCAATGCTCCGGTGGGACAGACAACGACGCAGGTTCCGCAACCCCGGCATCGCTGTTGTTCAACCACCGCCACCTGAACTGCCATCCGCCACTCCTTCATGTTGAGCGCCTGATGCGGACAATTCGCCACACAGATACCGCACCCCCGACACAACTCATTCTTTACCACCGGCACCAGGGG
>FMJZ01001887.1_pt1 | contig 46725 bp, 35 predicted proteins | sample 1987881 | NCBI WGS metagenome assembly FMJZ01 (sample SAMEA4378227, study PRJEB15110) | soil metagenome | biome: soil; feature: Field; material: Soil | place: India | collected 2015-03-11 | depth 0 m
TTCGCGAACCGCCCCTACAACTGGTATCGAGCGCACGTCATGCGAACGGTCGAACGTGCCGGCGAACTGGCAAACATCGACGAACCAGCGCAAGCCGGAACAACGCAGCGTTCGGTAGCGACTCTCGGTCGGCCGCGCTCTCCCGCACCGTTGCCGTGCGAGAGAGACCGACCCGAAACGAAAACTTTTTCGCGCTGACTGCTCGAGTCTTGGTCCGTCTGGCAGCCAGGTCTTCCACAGGCTGCTAAGCGTTGCCCAGGAGATTGCAAAATGTCCGTACGCCAAGACCGACAGCCGCCCGAGGCTCCAGACGTGGGCTGGACCCACATCGCCCTTCCCGTCAAGGAGATCGCGCGCAGCGTTCGCTTCTACGAGGAATTCGCCGCAATGCGGGTGGTCCACGAACGCATCGATCAAGACACTGGCTCTCATGTGGTTTGGTTGAGTGACGGCACCCGCGCTTTTGTGCTCGTGCTGATCGAAAGCGAACGAATCGATCACGTGCTCGGCGGAGTGTACTGTCATCTCGGGGTCGCCTGCTCGAGCCGCGCGCAAGTCGATGATTTGTGCGCCCGCGCCCGCTCTTTGGGTATGCGAGTCCTGGGTCCTCAGGACAGCGGCCCTCCGGTTGGTTACTGGGCGTACATTACCGACCCAGACGGCCACAACCTCGAACTCTCCTACGGCCAAGAAGTCGGAGCCACCCTCCGTTCTCGTGCAAAGGGGTGAGAAGTCCGTGCGGCGCACGAAGCGAACCGCAGGAGAGAACGGTTCGAACTAATAGTCCTTTCGAACAAACGCACGCCATCCCACAACCAGCAGAACCCCAGCCCACGCCACAAACGAACCCCAGATGGCCCATTCTGGTAAAGCGACCGGCAACAGGAATCGCAAGCCGAGGTTTTGGTACATCAACAGTCGCACCGCGTCCACCGGGTTCGCGAGCACCGCTACTGCGAGCACTGGCTCGACAGGGTACTCTTCGAACAACACGATGACATAAAGGAGCATCGCATCGTAAACGACACTGGCCACGAACCACACCACGAGGATCGCACCCAATCCACGGGTACGATCGTCTACGAGGGTGGCCACGAGCACCCCAGCCAGCACGCACGTCACCGCAAGCGCCGCCCCACCCGCCAGCACGCGGAACGCGTCCCAGGTCGGTAAGCCGGCCGGCAAGGACACCAAGCCAACGGGCACGACGAAGCTGCCCGCCAACCCCACGACCAGTGCGGTAACAGACGAAAGGAACACCGCGGCCCGCGACACCGGCTGCGTCAGCAAAAACTCTGTGTACGTTCGCCGCGCGTACGTGGAATTCGCCGCAGCTAACAAGCTCACGAGGGGCACCACGATGAGGTTCAGGTGCGCCAACACAAGTAACGTCCGCTCGCGCCCTTCCCCGAACATCAGGGTCAACCAGGCGATTGCAAAAAATAACAGCGCGTAGCCATACAGCCATCGCGCGCGAAGCAGGTTGCGGAGTTCGTAAGTCAGCAGTCGAAGAAAGATAGCACGGCCTCCTCGAGCGACGTTGTTTGCGTGCGCGCCTGGATTTCCACCACGGATCCGGAAAACACAATCCTCCCTTCTTCCAAAAACGCCACCCGGTCTGCCACCGCCTGGACCTCTTGCAACAGGTGCGAGACGAACAAAATCGTCGTACCGCGAGCTTTTTTTTCCAGAAACATCCGCCGAAAGACACCAGCAGCCACGGGATCGAAGCCTACCGTCGGCTCGTCGAGAATGAGAACCGGAGCCTCCACGCCGAGGGCCAGGATTGCGCTGAGTTTTTGCCGAGTGCCCAACGAAAGCGTTCCAATCGGGCGCTGTAGGAATGGGCCGAAGCGAAACCCTTCGACATACGGTTCGAAATTCGCAGCCGACAAACCGCGCACTTCCTGCACAATCCGCAAGATTTCGGTCGGGGTCAGGTTTTCAGGGTAATGCGGGGTCTGGGGCATGAAGCCGAACAAGCGCTGATATCCCGGGTCTGCGTGGAATGCGCGGCCCTCCCAAAGAATTTCGCCCCGATCCAGCCGAACCAACCCTAAGATCGACTTCATCAACGTGCTTTTGCCGCTGGCGTTCGGACCGACCAGGGCTGTGAGCTCCCCGCGAGGAACGTCCAGCGAAACGTCCCGCAAGGCAACGGTTCGGCCATAGGATTTGCAGACGTTGCGAATTTGCAGCATGCGAAAGCAATCTTTTCTAACACAGTTTCAGCTGTGTCTGTGTAAAAGCGGTGCTCCGCTCAGCCCCGGACGTTGCTCGCAAGACACACCCCACCGCTTGCACCTCCAACCACCTCGCCATCAGTTTGCACAATCGATGGGACGCAAACTCGGACTCGGATCGCCAAGTTCCACTGGTGCAAAGGCGGGGATCAGTCGTTCGGCCGTATCCAAAAGCTCGAAAAACAGGCTTTTCACCAAAAGGCCAGCCAGTGGGTAGCGCGCCAACAACACCGCGGAATAAGAAACCGGCCGGAACGGCAGGTCGCCTTTACCGTCGCGGTCACGGTCGTAACCCGTGTACGCAGCAAAGTAGTTGTTCGCAAAGCTGTTGTTTCCGCTGCTTGTCGTGTTCGTGTACACATCGAACAAGTTTCCCCTGAAGGTGTTTGCCTCGAAGCGGTTCCCTTCTGCGCTTCCCCACAGCGAGAGAGCAAGGCCGTTGTGGGCAAAATCATTGCCGCGGATGTCGTTGCGGTTGCTCTGGTCCATATGCACGCCCACCGAGTTTTGCTCGAAGCGGTTGCAGGCCACGGTCGAGTCGGAGATCTCTTTCAGCAGGAGTCCGTAGGTCGCCGGGCCCTGCTGCTCTGCAAACCAGTTTCGCTCCATTTCTACTCGATGGGAGTACATCACAGCGACACCAGCACCGTTTCGCCAAAAGCGGTTGTGGGTGAAACGATTGTCGTCCGAATACATGAAATGCAGCCCGTAGCGGATGTTCTCGCTCGCGTCGTTGGCCTCGATCACACTCGCACGCGTAAATTCCAAGTAAATCCCGTCGCGGTGCCCGCGGACTTGGTTCCCAACGAAGGCGACATGCGCGGAGTTCCACGCATGGATGCCGTTGCCCGAACCCCCTTCCCCTCGCGGTACTCCCTCGACAATGTTTTCCTCGATACGGCACTGCTCGGCATCCTCCAGGTAAATCGCGAAAAAATTGTCCCAGAACTGGTTCTTGGCCACGACGCAGTGTTTCGCTCGGGAAACACGTAGCGCTGCCGTGTCGGCAAGGATGTCCCGGCCTGAGCGAACGAAGCGGAACCCTTCAACGCGTACGTTGTCCGCTCGAATGTGCATCATTGGTCGCATGCCCTCCCCGTCCAACACTGCGCCCGATCCCACGAGGACGAGAGGCTTGTCTACATCGACCGTCTCACGGTACGTGCCCGCTTGCACCTCGATGCGATCCCCAGGCGCAGCGGCTGCCACTGCAGCACCAATGGTTTGGTACGGGCAATCCCCACATACGAGCAGCGCAGTTACGAACAATCCAAACATGGTCAGCCCGCTGGCCGAGCCACGAACTCGGACCACGGACGAAGGTCAAAGTCGCCTGCTTTCGCCCCTTTGGAGTCGAGCCACGCCCGAGCTTCTTGTTCACTGCTAAACGCCGCCAAATTTCCGCCCATCGGGCTCCGGACTCCCGCCCAGCGAGCGATCCAAGTGCGTTCGCCCTCGAGCCATCGTGGTGGGTCCAAAAAAGAGCGGAAGAACACCCGCGCCACGCGGTCGCGGTGCTCGGCAACGTAGTCTCGGGCGCACTCGACGGAGTCGAAAAACAGCACTCTTCCCTTGTCGGTATGCACCTGCACCGCAAAACGCGCATCCGCGATGACCATGTGACAGCGGGCACACTCCACAGCGGACGCTGGCAGTTCCACCGGCCCGCCAGGCTTACAAGCAGCCAGCAGTACAAACGCGACGCCTGGCACAGCCCACAGACACACGCGCACCAAGACTTGTGACACCTGGGTCGTTCGTCTGCTGCTCACCCGCGTTACGCCTTTTGCCGCCAAAGCAACACGACCCCAACAATTCCGCAAAGTGCGGCAACCACGAGTGCAACCGCGCCCACATGAGGGAACGAAACGGCAGTAAAGTTCAACAGCTCCTTCACGCCAATCAACGGAGGCTGGTACGACATGCCCGGAATCTTGATCGGTGCCGTGGGATCCAAATTATGCCCGTAGTCGTACTCCCATAGGTAGAAGTCCACGAGGCCAACGAGTCCCAGCACAGAGTACGTTCCTACCCAACTAAGCGCCAGGAGGCGACGCGGCAGGAGTGCCACGAGGAAAGCCCATGCCGACATGACTAGCAACACTGCCGGCATCCAGCGCAGCTCGGGAATTCCTGCCGGGTCGATTGCCTTCATCCCGATGTAGTGGTTCAGGCCGTTCACCAAATCCAGTTGGCCGGTAATCCGGTTGATCCAAATGTACATCGAAATGCCCTCAGGGTACTGCGGCGCATACAACCGGATCCCCCACAGCGGCAACACGAAGTTCACCAAGGGGAGGCAGCCCGCGAGCACGAAGCAGGCTCGCGGGCTCGTCAACCACCGTTTCATCAGGTCCTCCACTTACTTTCCAGTGCCGAACGTGATGGGAACGGTCGCCCCTGCCTCCGAAACACGCACGTATCCCTGCATCTCCTGATGCAATGCGGAGCAGAAGTCTGTGCAATAGAATGGGTAGACACCAGCCTTTTTCGGCGTCCACTTCAGTGTTCTCGTCTCCCCGGGCATGATCAGCAGTTCGGCGTTCTCCGACCCGAACACGGCAAAGCCATGGGGGATGTCCCAATCCTGCTCCAGGTTCGTCACGTGGAAGTACACCGTGTCCCCGACCTGGATACCCTCGATATTGTCGGGCGTAAAATGGCTGCGAATCGTTGTCATGTACACGTGCACTTCGTTGCCGCGCCGCTCGACACGCGCGTCCTTTTCCGTCCGTGTCACTTCCGGGTGGTGGTTTTTCTCGAGCGGATACATTTTGGCCACCTTGTCCTTGAGCAACTCCGCTGGCAGCGCCTGTGCATAGTGCGGTTCGCCCACAGTGGGGAAATCCAGGAGCAACTTCATCTTCTTCCCTGAGATGTCGTACAACTGCGCCGACTGGGCGAGCTCCGGGCCTGTAGGCAGGTACCGGTCTTTCGTAATCTTGTTCATTGCGAGCAGGTACTTGCCCCAAGGTTTTTGCGAATCTCCACCCGGAATGAGCAAGTGACCGATCGAGTAATACGTCGGCACACGGTCAGCAACTTTCCACGTGCCCAGCTCCCATTTCACAACTTCGGAACTCACGAAACACGAGGTGTAAGCAAAGCCTTGCCCGTCGAACTCCGTGTGCAACGGGCCGAGACAAGGCTTCTCCACTTCGCCAGCAATCGTCGCCTCGTAAGCTAGCACCGGAATTCCGGCTACCTCTCCAGCGAATTTTTTCTCCGCAATGGCCTTCTGCATCTTGGAGAACGAATGGACCGGAATCACGGTCGCCAGCTTGCCTCCGCCAACGATGTACTCTCCCGATGGATCCACGTCCACGCCGTGCGGCGACTTTGGCGTCGGCAAGTAGTAAATCACCCCCGGGCACGCGGCCGCCTCTAACACGGTCACTTCCCGTTTGACCTCGCTTTCCGCCAGATGGCGGTCCTCGTCGTACACGTTGTGGTAGTACTCTGCCGGCCAAGTTTGTCCCTTCCCCTGGCTCAAGCACTCCTCGGCTCTCTTCCAGTTCACCGCGGCAATGAAGTCTTTGTCGTTTTGCGATGCGCGGATCTCGAGCAACGTGTGAGCTTGCTCCGTGTTGTACGACGTGAAGAAACACCAACCATAGGATGGCCCCTTCCCGCAGTGTGCCAAGTCGTAGTCGAAACCGGGGACCAGGAGCTGGAAGGCGATCTTCATGCGCCCGGTTTGCGGGTCGACCGCAATGAAGTTCAGCGTACCCTTGAAGTTTTCCTTGTAGCTTTGAATCGGCACGTCACGCTGCGGAACAGGTACGGAAAATCGCGTGGCTGACACCACGTACTTTGTATCCGGCGTGACAAACGGCGAGGCGTGGTTGCCGCCGGAGTTCGGGATTTCCAGGATCTCCACAGTTTGAAACGTAGTCAGGTCGGTCCGCGCAATCCGTGGCGTGTTATTGGAGTTTCCGAACAGCCAACGACCGTCCGGAACACCGTTCGTCTGCGAGAGTTCCGGGTGGTGGTAGTCGTCCCACGGGATAAAGCCGTGGGAGGTCATGAGCAGCGCTTTCGTCTCCTCGGAAAAACCGTATCCATTTTCCGGGTTCACCGCGAATACCGGTACTACCCGCAGCAAGCGCCCTGACGGTAACCCGTACACGGCCACTTGACCGGAAAACCCTCCGGAAAGAAATGCGTAAAACTCGTCGTACTTTCCGGGCGGTACGTACACACGCTGAGCCGCATCCTCGGCCAGGAAACCTTGCGTCGACACTTCCTTGCGGCACGAGCCGCTCGCCAGCGCTAACGCAATGACCGCACTGGCTCCGAGCAAGTACCGGTTCCACTTTGCTCCTCTCTCCATGGTGCCCTCCTTTCGTTCGGGTCCCTGCGGCGATTTGTCGCAATTCCAGTGCCGCAGCGTTGCTTTAGGGTTGTCGCGCGACTCTTAGGCGCCCGCGCAAGGACAAAGGGAGCAAAGTTCCCATCTTCAGCAACGCGATTCGCTCGCGGATGGCAAACGTGCAAACCGCGTGAGCAGACAGCGTAGGGGCGGAAAATTTTTCGCCCCTACCGCGCGCAACCCCAGGTGCACCTGGCAGCCACTTCTTCGACAGGCTGTTAGGCCCCGCGGGCCACGTAGAGCCAGCTTCGAAGAACGAATCTCCCGTGAAACAGACGAGAGCTGGTCGTCCCTACGTGAACGCTAAGCGCCAGCTGTGCAGGTTCGACCGACCCGGCCGCAACGGACGTTCGTGATGGCGTTCACCGCAACTCTCCGCACACTATTGCCCGGCGGCGAGGTCAGACACAGACCGATGTACGCGCACCCTCGTACCAGGCACACGCCGTTGCTGGCTTTGCGGAACGAGGCGCGCGGCGAGCGAACAGCGCCCGCGCAGCAGCTCACGAAGCTCCGTCGAGCTTGCGAAAGTACTCCAAGATCGCGCGGGCTTCTTCTTGGGAAACGTTTTGGAAGGTCATCTGTGTCAAATACGTTCCGAGCAACTCTTTGGCCTGCGGGTCTTTTTGCGTCATTTCGACGGGATTGAGGATCATGTTCATGATCCATTCAGGTTTGCGCCGTTCCGTCACGCCCTTCAACGGGGGCCCGACGAACCTCTCGTCGAAGCGATGACAGGCCGCGCACTTTTGCTCGAATGCCGCTTTTCCTTTCTCTGCCATCGCATCGTCGATCGGGCCCAACTGCACCTGTTGGACCGGGCCAATCCCTTTACCTGCGTGCCCCGCAGGTGCTCCGCCGTCAACACCAGACGGCGACTTCGCTTGGGGCTCTTCCGAGCGAGAACAGCCACCGATACCGATCGCAGCAGCCACCAGGATTACGCACATCCAGCGCATGATTCAGCCTCCGTTTCTACGTTGCCGCGAGTAGACTTGCTACCCACGAACGACGACTCAAAAGGTCAGCAAGTCCCGTACCGGGGCGGACCCGCTGCACCGTTCATCCTCACCCCGGAGCCAATTCCCGAATCTGAGAGGAATCCCTCGGCACCGGCGATCCACACAGAACTCCTCAAGCAAGCGTGAGCATCGCGCGATACCGTAGCCCACTTGGATGTTTCGGCGTTCCGCGCACCGCCGCGCCACCACATGCCCCACCCGCGGCGCGTAGGAACCCGCGCTCGCACAACGGGACGCGCGAACAAAGAGCGATGCGACGCCTTGGTGCGGCGCGCGCGGAGTGAAGTATGGCGACGATGGAGGATCGACCCGGGGACCGTTGGCGTGCGACGCGGTCAGGATTTACGAGCAGCGGTCGTCGGCGTCCCGCGGAATCGGCACGCAGCATCGGCGCTGCGATGCCGCCGCAGAGTTCCCGCACCGAGAATCCGATGCACGGCGAGAAGCGTAACGGCTCGGAGTCTTCAGTGAGCCGACGTCGGAGTATCTCCTCGGTTCGCTGGGATCCGTCAGGCGGCACAAGTCGTGGTCACAGGGCGAATTGGGACAAAGAATCGAAGCCCGCCCGTTATCCGCGATTGATGAGCGTCGCCGCCACCGCGGCGCCGAATCCGTTGTCGATGTTCACCACGGTCACCCCAGCGGCGCAAGAGTTGAGCATGGCCAGCAGCGCTGCCAACCCTCCGAAACTCGCCCCATATCCGACACTGGTCGGTACAGCGATCACGGGGCGGTCGACCAATCCGGCAACGACGCTCGGCAGAGCTCCTTCCATGCCCGCCACGACCACCAAAACGCGGGCTCGCCGCAGCGTCTCGAGATGCGCCAGCAAACGATGCAACCCAGCCACTCCGACATCGTGAACACGGTCCACTTTGTTGCCGAAGAACTCGGCGGTCACGGCAGCCTCTTCTGCCACCGGTAGGTCGGCCGTACCAGCAGCCACCACTGCAACCCGCCCCTTGCCGCGAATCCTCGGCCGCTTGACCGAGAGCGTCGCTGCGCGTGCCACGGGATGATACTTCACGCCTGGCACCGCCGCTTCCAGTTCAGCGGCCGTTGCTGCACCGAGGCGCGTAACCAACACGTCGTGCCCTTTTTCGTTCAGCGAGCGTACGATGTCGATGATTTGCTCCGCCGTCTTTCCCGGCGCGAACACGACCTCGGGAAACCCGGTTCGCAGCGACCGATGATGGTCGACCTTGGCGAATCCCAGGTCTTCGAACGGAAGGTGCTTGAGCCGCTCGTACGCCTGTTTGACGGTCACTCGACCGCGCCGAACATCTGCCAAGAGTTGTTCGATCTTGTTCGGGTCCATGAAACTTCCTTCCACCACGAGAACCGTTACCGCCGCGCGAAATGATCGAATCCGGCGGTGCGCAAATCGATCTCCTTCCCGGCGGCATCGCGAACCACCACGCCTCGCCCGCGCACCACATGGCCTACAACGTGCACCTCGCATCCAACAGCCGATGCGGCTTTGCAAATGGCTTCCAGTCGCTTCGGTGGCGCGGTGAACAACAACTCGTAATCCTCGCCTCCCGCAAGCGCGAACGAAAGATCCCCGCCACTGTAACGGCGGTACGTACGGCTCAAGGGAATCTTCGCCGCAAACACCTCCGCTCCGACCGAGCTTTCCACGCAGATGTGCGACAAGTCTTGGGCGAGTCCGTCACTCAAATCGATCATGGCTGTGGCAAACCCACGTTGTGCCAGCCGCCGCCCCAGCTCGTCGCGCCGTGGCGGTAACTGCCAGCGCCTCAGCAATGCTGGAGGACATTGGTTTCCACGGGAAAGCAAGTGCACCGCCAAGGCAGAGTCGCCAAGCGGCCCGCTCACCAAAACCAGATCTCCAGGCCGCGCTCCACCACGATCGAGCCGACGTTTTGGGGCTTCGCCCACGACAGTGATCGAAATCGACAGCTCCTGGGCGCGGTGAAGGTTTCCACCCACGATGGTCGCACCCCATGCAGCCGCCTCGCGCATCAAGCCCAGTTCCATCTTGTAAACCGCATCCAAACTTACATCCTGCGGGACACCGCAATCGACCAGGGCGAATCGCGGTGTGCCACCCATGGCCGAGATGTCACTTGCTGCCACACGGAAGCTCCGGCGCCCGAGCGTCGGTAGCGACAACCAAGGCAAACGAAAGTGCACTCCTTCGGTTTGGGAGTCGACCGTCAACAGCCACTCGCCCCGCCGAACGCGAACCCGCGCCGCATCGTGCCCTGGCCCGACGACCATCTCCCGCCCTCGCGGAAGCTGCGGTAGCAGCCGTCTTAGAAACTCGAATTCGCCCTTGGGACTCTGCAACCGTCGCGACACGAACGCACACGTTACCCCACCGCTCCCCTGCGTTCCACGCCGAAAGCCGAGCACCTGCACGTGTTTGGTTCGGCGTCCATCGCGGCAAAAGCCCGCGCCGTTCCCGCGAATCCGCTTCGGGCTTCGGCAGTCGGAGCGCGGCACTTGAAGCCTGAGAAAACCTCCCGCATACTTGGAGTGCCCGTGTCACGCCAAACTCGTTGGATGCGCCGTTTCGAAATCGAACTTGCTTTTTTCTGGGCTTCCGTATGACGAGCACGTCAGAACCCTTGCCGCTGAGACAGCGCCTCGCCGCTAACGTTTGGTTCCGCGCCTTGCCTGCAAAGCACTTCGAGACATTGCTCAGCGGGGCGAGCGAACGAACGTGGGACGCTGGAGCAATCATTTTTCGAGAAGGAGAGCCGACCGACTTTTTGTATTTGCTGCTGGAGGGTGCCGTTGCCCTTGAAATCCACCTGCCAGCTCGAGGTCGCCAGACGATTCTTACCCTGGGTCCGAACGAAGTGTTGGGCTGGTCGGCCATGATTCCCGCCGTGCGCCTTCGAACAGCAACGGCCCGGGCGTTGGAGCCCACTCGCGCTGCGTCGTTCGACGCTGCGGCACTCCGCGCAGCTTGCGAAAGCGACCACGACCTCGGCTATTACATTTACCGCCGCCTCGCCAACGTGATCGCGGCACGTTTGACCGCCACTCGCTTACAACTCCTCGATCTCTACGCTTCCCCAACCTCTAGCGTTCCGTCATGAGTGCCCCGCGCGAACTGGTTCCCGGAACCACCGTTGCCATTCCAAAGCAGGATCTTGAACGGATGTTCGCGCACCTGCGGGCAGGCGGATACGTCGTCGTCGGACCGAGGATTCGCGACGGCGCGATCGTTTACGATGAAATCACGAGCATGAACGACTTGCCCATTGGCTGGAAAGACCGGCAAGCGGGTGGCTTCTACCGGCTCGAGCGCCGGGGAGACCAGCGCTTCTTCGGGTTCGTTGTGGGCCCCCACTCGTGGAAAAGGTACCTATATCCTCCAACGCGCACATTGTTTTCCGTCCGCCGCATGGGCGGCGAGTTTACTTTGGAAGCACCGCAAGAACCGCCTCCGCGCTACGCATTCATTGGCGTGCGGAGCTGCGAGCTTGCCGCGATGGGCATTTTGGACCGCGTTCTCGCTACTGGTGCCGCCGCCGACCCGGACTACCAAGCTCGCCGTGCCAATGTGTTCATCGTCGCCGTGAACTGCACCGAACCTGGAGGCACATGCTTCTGTGCCTCGATGCATACCGGCCCGAAGTGCACGAGCGGGTTCGATCTTGCGTTGACAGAACTCGACGAATCATTTGTGGTAGAAATCGGGTCGGCCGCCGGTGCGGCGGTCCTTGCGGCGGTCTCTTGGCGCCAACCTGAAGAGACAGAGCTGCAAGCCGCAACCGACGCGGTCCGCGAGGCGGCAACGAAGATGGGCCGGACCCTAGATACACGCGGACTCCGCGACCTCCTCTACCGGAACCTCGAGCACCCGCGGTGGGACGAGGTGGCGCAGCGATGCCTCTCGTGCACGAATTGCACCATGGTGTGCCCCACGTGCTTTTGCACCGACGTGCGCGACACGAGCGATCTGACCAACACGGTGAGCGAACGGGTCCGCGTTTGGGATTCCTGCTTCAACGGCGAGTTTTCCTATCTCCATGGCGGACAACATCGCGCCACGATCCGTGCGCGCTACCGCCAGTGGCTGACCCACAAGCTGGCCTCCTGGGTGGATCAGTTCGGCACGTTTGGGTGCGTGGGCTGCGGACGCTGCATTACCTGGTGCCCCGTTGGGATCGACCTCACCGAGGAAGTCGCCGCACTGCGAGCGGCTTCGTGATGGCCTTGCTTTCGATGGCGAACGATCCGATCCCGGGTTGGGTAGAACAGCCGGCGCCTCGCGATCCCATGGTGCCTGGATGGGCCACGGTCCGCGCCATCCAGCGAGAAACTCCGGACGTGGTCACATTGACGTTGGAGCTGCCTGCGGACTCTCGGGTCGCCAAGCGCTGGCCGCAGCCCGGGCAATTCAACATGTTGTATCTGCCAGGCCTGGGAGAGGTGGCCATTTCGGTTTCTTCTGCGAACCAGGATGCAGCCACCGTGCAGCACACCGTGCGCGCTGTCGGCAGTGTCACGCTAGCGATCCGTGCTTTGCGGGTGGGCGACTCTGTCGGGATGCGCGGCCCCTTTGGGCGACCATGGCCGCTGGAACAAGCTCGAGGCAGCGACCTGGTCATCATTGGCGGCGGCATCGGACTTGCCCCGTTACGCTCGGCGATCGAATCCATCGCCCAGCATCGAGGGACGTACGGCCAAGTGCACATCCTCATCGGAGCCCGCACACCTGCCGACTTGTTGTACTCCCACGAGTACGACGCCTGGCGCTCTCACGGTATGGTGGTGATTCCCACGGTCGATCGTGCCGATGCCCAGTGGAAAGGGAAAGTCGGAGTCGTTCCCTTGCTACTCCGTTCTGTTCGCGCAGACCCCTCCAGAACGTTCCTGTTCACTTGCGGGCCCGAAGTCATGATGCGGTTCGTGGTTTACCAAGCACTCGCCAGCGGATTTCCGAAGGAGCGCGTTTATCTTTCGCTGGAGCGCAACATGAAGTGCGGGATTGGTGTTTGCGGACACTGCCAACTCGGGCCCTATTTTTTGTGCAAAGATGGGCCGGTATTGCACTTCGGACAACTCGAACCCTTTTTCTTCGTGGAAGAACTATGATGGGCAACGTCACTCGGCCAAAGCCCCGCCTCGCCGTTTACAAATTTGCTTCCTGCGACGGCTGCCAACTCACGATTCTCGACTGCGAGGACGAACTCCTTCCCCTCGCTCACGAGATCGAGATTGCTTACTTTCCGGAAGCTCGCCGCCAAGTCCTGGACGGGCCGTACGATCTCGTTCTGGTAGAAGGCTCGGTCACCACGCCCGAAGAAGAAGCCCGCATCCGGGAGGTGCGTAAACAAGCCAAGGTCTTGGTGACGATTGGCGCGTGTGCCACCGCAGGTGGCATCCAAGCCCTCCGCAACTGGGCCGATGTGCGCGAGTTTGCAGCGACCGTTTACCCGAGCCCCGAGTACATCCAAACGCTGGCGCACGCGCGCCCGATCAGCGATTTCGTCAAGGTCGACTTCGAACTCCGGGGCTGCCCGATTCACAAAGCACAGCTCCTCGAGTTGGTTACGGCGCTGCTCGTTGGCCGGAAACCGCGTGTACCCACCCACAGTGTGTGTCTGGAATGCAAACTTCGGGGAACCGTGTGCGTCATGGTCGCCCGCGGCACGCCTTGTCTGGGTCCGGTCACCCAAGCGGGCTGCGGAGCGATTTGCCCTGCGTACAACCGCGGATGCTACGGCTGCTTCGGCCCGATGGAACAGCCGAACGCGAGCGCTCTCGGACAAAAGTTCCTCGAACTCGGGCTCACACGCCCCGCGGTGAGCCGAGCGTTTCGGCTTTTCACCGCAGGGGCGCCGGCTTTCCATCGGGCAAGCGAGGATTTCTCGGGGGAGTAAGCTTGTGAGCGAGCAACACATTCGCGTCGATTACCTTGCCCGGGTGGAAGGCGAAGGGGCACTGAAGATTACGGTGAAAGACAGCCAAGTGGTCGACCTGCGCTTGGATATCTTCGAGCCCCCGCGATTTTTCGAAGCCTTCTTGCGTGGCCGCAGCTTCCACGAAGTGGTCGACATCGTCGCGCGGATCTGCGGCATTTGCCCGGTGGCGTATCAAATGAGCGCAGCCCACGCGTTGGAGAAGGCCTTGGCTATCACTCCGCCGCCGGGTGTTCGGAGTCTACGCCGGCTGTTGTACTGCGGCGAGTGGATCGAGAGCCATGCGTTGCACGTCTTCCTGCTGCATTTGCCAGATTTCCTCGGCCACGAGTCGGCAGTCAGCATGGCGTCCGACCCTGCACTGCGTCCGATCGTCGAGCGGGGGCTGCGACTGAAAAAAATTGGCAATCGGCTGATGACAATCTTGGGAGGACGAGAAATCCACCCCGTCTCTGTATGCGTCGGTGGTTTCTACCGTGCCCCTGCCCCCTCGGAGTTACGCCCTCTTCTTCCCGAACTAGAATGGGGCATCGAAGCAGCGGCGCAAACGCTTCGCTGGGCAGCAGCGCTCGAGCTTCCGGCATTCGACGGCCGATACGAGTTCGTTTCCCTGTTCCACCCGGATGAATACCCCATGAACGAAGGGCGCATCGTTTCCTCCTGGGGACTCGACATCGCCATGGAAGACTACGAAAAGCATTTTCGCGAACTGCAGGTTCCCCACTCCAATGCGCTTCACTCGGTGCGCGCGGATACGGGCACCAGCTACATGGTCGGGCCCCTGGCGCGGCTCCATTTCAATTTCGAACGTTTGCAGCCCGAAGCAAAAGCGCTGGCATGCGAAGTGGGCATTTGTCCCCCGATGCACAATCCGTTTGCGAGTCTCCTGGCGCGCGGAGTGGAAATCCTTCATGCACTCGAAGAAGCCCACGCGATCATCCGTGAATATCATGGCATCGGTGAGCCTTGTTCCGCTGAGGTCACTGCCCGGTCCGGTGTAGGCATGCATGCCACGGAAGCGCCGCGTGGCTTGCTGTATCACCGCTACCACGTCGGGGAGGACGGCACGATTCTCGAGGCGAAAATCGTGCCTCCAACTGCCCAAAACCTGCGGCGGATCGAAGACGACCTGCGACACTGCGTTCCTTCCATCTTGTCTCTGCCCCTGCCCGACGCCACGTTGCGCTGCGAGCAGCTCGTCCGTAGCTACGACCCCTGCATCTCCTGCGCCACACACTTCCTGAAGCTAGAGATCGAACACGTGTGAAGGCACTTGTGCTGGGATTTGGCAACGAATATCGCAGCGACGATGGAGTGGGACTTGCCGTCGTGCGCAGGCTCGAACCGCACCTCCCAACATGGGCGGAAGCAGTTGCGACCGAGCCGCATGCCATCGACCTTTTCGAGCGATGGAAGGACGCCGACCTGGTCATCCTGGTAGATGCGGTTTCTTCGGGAAGCCCTCCAGGCACGATTCACCGATTCGAGGCGCAAAGGCAACCTGTGCCGGCGGTGTTTGCCCGCAGCTCCACCCATGCGTATTCCATCGCGGAGATGATCGAGCTTGCGAGGGTCCTCGGCACCATGCCTCCTCGGTTGCTCGTACTGGGCATTGAGGGCGACAGCTTCCAACACGGCGTTGGTTTGTCGCCCGCCGTGGCTCGTGCGGCAGCGGAAGTCGTTCAGAACATTCTTCGAATCTTAGAGGATCCATCGCTTACGGAAGAATCTTGGCAGCCATCGGGAGTGCCAAAAGCGGACGGCACCTCCGCCAAACGGCCAGACCACGATGGCGAGTCGTGAGGAGTCGCTGTGCACGAAGCCAGGCTGATCGCGGACTTGGTGCGGAAGATCGAAGCCCTTGCGCGCGAGCATGGCGCCAGCCGGGTTACCAAAGTTCGAGTTCGGCTAGGGGGGCTGTCCCACATGACACCGGAGCATTTCCGGGATCACTTCGCCCTGGTCACACAAGGCACTGTTGCCGAAGGTGCAGAAACCGAGATCGAGGTGAACCAGGACACCACCGCTCCGGACGCCCACAGCGTGCGCCTGCTCGAGATCACCGTGCGCAAGCCATGAACACGGCACCCGGCGAATCTCCGCAACGTGTGCTTCGCGTTCGCATCGCGGTAAACGGTGTGGTGCAAGGGGTCGGTTTTCGTCCGTTTGTGTATCGTCTAGCAACGGAGCTCGGACTCGCCGGCTGGGTTTGCAACGGTCCGGACGGAGTCATCTTAGAAATCGAGGGCGAGGCGCATGCGGTGCAAGAGTTTCATCGGCGTCTTCGAACCAATGCGCCGCGCTCCCTCCGTGTGGAACGCATCGCGACCGAACCAGTTTCGCCCCGAGGGGACACGGCGTTTACCATCCGCAGCTCCGCTTCCGGAGGCGACACGTGCACGACGTTGCCTCCCCCGGATCTTGCCACGTGCACGAACTGTCTCGCAGAACTCTTCGATCCTGACGACCGCCGCTACAGGTATCCGTTCATTGCCTGCGTGGACTGCGGCCCACGGTTCACTGTGACGACCGCTTTGCCATACGACCGCGAACACACGACCATGCGGTTGTTTCGGCTATGCACCGAGTGCTCGCGCGAATACCACGACCCTGCGAATCGGCGCTTCCATGCACAAGCAATCGCATGCCCTCGATGCGGCCCGCAGGTGGAGTTGTGGGACGCATCAGGTCGCGTGCTGGCAACCGGAAACGACGCGCTTCTACAATCCGTGGCCGCCATTTCGGCAGGCGCCATCGTCGCTGTGAAGGGCTTGGGCGGATTTCACTTGCTTGTCGACGCCACCAACGAAGCTGCCGTGCTCCGCTTGCGAGAGCGGAAGCAGCGCCCTGCAAAGCCCCTCGCCGTGATGGTGCCTGACCTGGACTGGGCACAGCGATGTTGCCTGCTCACCGAAATGGAAGCTGCCCTGCTTTGTTCTGCACAGGCGCCCATCGTGCTCGCGCGCAAAGCCCATCGGTTTCCGGTCGTGCGTGGAGCGGAGGGCGCAGTCCGTCTGGCGGATTCCATAGCGCCCGGCAACCCGTACCTCGGCATCATGCTACCCTACACGCCGCTGCACCACCTCCTCGCAGCGGCACTCCGGCGCCCGTTCGTGGCCACGAGTGGGAATCGTTCCGAGGAACCCATTTGCACGGATGAATCGGATGCGTTGGAGCGGTTGGGTAACGTTGCCGACTTGTTTCTCGTCCACAACCGCCCCATCGCTCAACATGCTGACGACTCGATCGTTCGCGTCGTGAATGGACGCCCACTCTTCCTTCGCGTAGCCCGAGGCTACGCGCCGCTCAAAATCACCGCGCCGTTCATCAAACAGCCGATGCTCGCCGTGGGCGCGCACGGGAAGAACACGATCGCCCTGGGGTGGAACGGCCAAGCGGTACTGAGCCAGCACGTTGGTGACCTCGACACAGCCGCTGCACAGGCCACCTTCGCGAGCGTATATCGGCACCTTCAACAAATTCATCGAGTCGAGCCCTCGGTGTTGGTCGCCGATGCCCATCCAGACTACGCGTCCACCCGCCACGCCCAGAACTCAGGATTGCGGGTACATCCAGTCCAGCACCACGTAGCGCACATTTTTGCGTGCATGGCCGATAACGGGCTCGAAGATCACGTCCTTGGCGTCGCGTGGGACGGCACGGGCTACGGATTGGACGGTACGGTTTGGGGCGGTGAGTTTTTCTCCGTGCGTGAGCGGCAGGTTGCTCGCGTCGCCCACCTGCGGCCCTTTGTGCTTCTCGGCGGAGAAGCGGCTATTCGCGAGCCTCGCCGGATCGCCATTGCCTTGTTGTATGAACTCTTTGGTCCTTCGTGGCCGGAGCACGACGACCTCGCGCCGGTGAAATCGTGCACCCCAGAGGAGATCCGTGTTTTCTCGACCATGCTGAAGAAAATGGCTCTTTGCCTCCGAACCACGGCGGTGGGGCGCCTCTTCGATGGTGTGGCAGCGCTGCTAGGCTTGCGACTGGTGGCACAATTCGAAGCGCAAGCTGCAATGGAACTCGAGTTCGCAAGCGAGGGGGCACCGCCCACGGAGTCCATGTATCCATTTACGATCGAGGAGCCCGGGAACGATGGTCCGCTCGTGGTCGATTGGCGCGAGATGCTACACGGAATCGTCGCGGATCTCCGCGCAGGGCTTCCCGTTCCTATGATTGGCACCAAGTTTCACGAGACGCTTGCGGGGATCGTCGTGAAGGTCGCACGCCGCTTTGCGCATCCCACCGTGGTGCTGAGTGGAGGATGCTTTCAAAACAAGCTCCTCCTGGAACGTGTGGTCGCACATTTGCAGCGCGAGGGCCTTGGCACGGCGTGGCCGCGACAAATTCCACCGAACGACGGCAGCATCGCACTGGGGCAGCTCGTGGTCGCAAGTCGTGAAATCGAAGGGGTCGCCGAAGGAGTCCGCCATGTGTCTTGCGGTTCCAGGTAAAATTCTCGCGATTCAAGGCGACGATCCCTTACTGCGTACCGCCCGGGTGAGCTTTGGCGGCATCGTCAAGGAAGTGCACCTTGCGTACGTTCCCGAGGCCCGGATTGGGGACTACGTCCTCGTCCACGTTGGCTTTGCAATTGGAATCGTGAATCCCGACGAAGCACAACGTGTATTTACCTATTTGCACGAACTCGGCGAGCTCGACCGAGAAGAAAACGACGGATGAAGTACCTCGACGAATACCGCGACGCCAAGACGGCACGGAGATATGCGGAAGCCCTCGCGCGCATCGTGCAGCGCCCATGGACCATCATGGAGGTTTGTGGCGGTCAAACGCACGCCATCGTGCGCTTCGGGATCGATCAACTCCTGCCGCCGGAAATTCGATTGGTGCACGGCCCTGGATGTCCCGTGTGCGTCACGCCGGTCGAACTGATCGACAAGGCAATCGCCATTGCCAGGCTGCCCGAAGTCATTTTCTGTTCCTTCGGCGACATGCTACGCGTGCCCGGAAGTTCTTCGGACTTGCTCCGTGTGAAAGCCGAGGGTGGCGACGTACGCATCGTGTACTCGCCGCTGGATGCCGTGCAGATCGCGGCAGCGAACCCGCACCGCGAGGTGGTGTTCTTTGCTGTCGGCTTCGAGACCACGGCGCCGGCCAACGCAATGGCCGTTCTCGAGGCTCGCCGGCGCGGCATCGAGAACTTTTCCCTTCTCGTGTCGCACTTTCTCGTGCCTCCCGTGCTACGGGCGATCCTCGAATCGCCAGGCTGCAAGGTGCAAGGGTTCCTCGCGGCCGGTCACGTTTGCACAGTGATGGGATACGCTGAATACGAGCCCATCGCACAACAGTACCATGTGCCGGTGGTCGTCACTGGGTTCGAGCCGATCGACATCTTGCAGGGAGTGCTCCTCTGTGTTCAGCAACTCGAGTCGGGCCGCGCTGTCGTGGAAAATCAGTACGCTCGCGCCGTGCGGCGGGACGGGAACCAAGCAGCGCAAGCAGCCCTGCGCGAGGTGTTCCAAGTTGTTCCCCGCCACTGGCGCGGCCTCGGGGAGATTCCTCGCAGCGGTCTCGGACTGGCAGAGCCTTACGCGCGCTACGACGCGGAGCGTCGCTTTGGGATTTCCGTCGCGCCGCCCGATCACGACACAACCTGCATCAGCGGGCTCGTGCTTCAGGGAGCCAAACGACCGCTAGAGTGTCCCGCTTTTGCCACAACCTGCACTCCCGAACATCCGTTGGGGCCGACGATGGTTTCGTCCGAGGGAGCGTGCGCGGCTTACTACCGCTACCGCCATGTCGCCGGAGGCCAGGATGGGCGAACGTAGCTTGGAACATGGCTCCTTCGTTTGCCCTGTCCCCTTAGACCAGTATCCGGTAGTGCTGCTCGCGCACGGCGGCGGGGGAAAACTCATGCACGAACTCGTGGCCAAGATGTTTCTGGCAAGCTTCCGCAATCCGTGGCTCGAAGCGCGCCACGACGGGGCCGTCTTTCCGCTCGAAGGGAAGCGCATTGCCTTCACGACCGACTCCTACGTCGTGCGCCCCTTGTTTTTCCCCGGAGGCAACATTGGAACGCTCGCCGTCAACGGCACCGTGAACGATTTGGCAATGTGTGGTGCTCGCCCGTTGTACTTGAGTGTCGGACTCGTGCTGGAAGAAGGCCTGCCCATGGAAACGTTGTGGCGGGTGATCTCCTCGATGGCCGAGGCGGCACGGCAAGCCGGGGTGCAAATCGTGACGGGTGACACCAAGGTGGTCGACAAAGGCAAGGGCGACGGTTTGTTCATCAATACGAGCGGAGTTGGCGTCATCGAGCACGACCTGCCCGTGTCGCCCAGTGCAATTCAGGTAGGAGACGCCGTCATTCTGAGCGGAGATATTGGTCGTCACGGCATCGCCATCATGGCAGCCCGCGAGTCGTTACAGTTCGAAACCGAGATTGAGAGCGACTGTGCTCCCCTTCACCAACTCACGAGCGCGCTGTTCGAGCACGGGGTTGCCGTGCACTGTTTGCGGGACCTCACGCGCGGTGGTTTGGCTACAGCGCTTCTGGAACTGGCAGAAACCTCGGGCACGCACATTGTCATCCACGAAGACCACATCGCTGTTCGCGACGATGTCCGCGGAGCTTGCGAGATCCTCGGACTGGATCCGCTTTACGTTGCCAACGAGGGCCGCTTTGTCGCTTTCGTACCCGCTCATGAAGCGGAACGTGCTTTGGAAATCCTGGGGTCGCGATCCACGGAAACCGTGCCAGCCATCATTGGGGAAGTTGAAGCAACCCCTCGTGGTCATGTGACTTTAAGGAGCCGACTCGGTACAAGCCGCTTCCTCCACATGCTCAGCGGCGAGCAACTCCCACGAATTTGTTAAGCAACCCAGTTGGGCTCCGACGTTCGCTACGTACAGAACGTGCGGTAAGAATCCGCGCCCGCACAGCCGCCGGCCGCATCAGGCGAAAACCGCCGGGAGTGTGAATCGAAGCCTGGGATCCCTCGTTGCTCTGCTCGAGCCGCGTTGCCACCCGGGGCAGATCTTGAGAACAGCGCTTGTGCGCTCCGCGGGCAGTTCCCACCAGCGCAAGGCAACCAAGTCGCGTTACAGCGTTTAATTCGCCTGCCTGCGCTTCGAGCCGGCGTTTCCCGGCCTAGCGCGGGAGCTCTCCTCCGAAGTGCGACTGGCTTTCCCTCTTTTCGCGCGAGCCGTCGATCCGGACGCAGAGGAATTCTCGGAACGAGAAGCTGACTCTTGCTTTTGGGTTTTGTCGGGCGCGGCAGGACTCGAACCTTGATGAGCGGCACTCGCCTCTTCTTTTCTCTCTTTTTTCGCTCGGTGTTCCGGTCGAGCGAGCGGGTCGTCTGGAAAGTACTCAGTCCAATCCACCCCCTGGCCCACACTGAGGTCAGTCCACAGCAACACCATAACCGCAAACATCCCCGTAATCAGTGGAAGTCTCATGAGCGTTCAAAACGTGCAAACACTGTGCTGACGCGAAAAATGGCAGGGATCGCGCAAAAAGCTCACAAAATTGTGCGCCCCCTATCATTTTTTGCGGCACCAAACGAACGCAGCGCCAACAGAGTACCAGGTCGCGCAGGCGGACGGGTGCTGAGTTTCGCCCAACTACCACACCTAACAACTGGCACAGCTTCTGCTGAATGCCGTGCGTTCCTGGAGGGCTCAAGGTGGAAGTGAAGCAAACAACGCCAGCGACGATGAGTCGCGTTCTCGTGTTCCATGTCGACGACGGCAAGTTTTGCCTGCACGCGGACTGGGTGGAAGCCATCTACCCCCGCAGAGAAGTGGTTCTCCACACGCTCAAGGCAGCCGACGGCTCGGCGCAGCAATTCCTCATACATCGTGGCCAACCCGCGTGGGTCGTCGACTTGCGCCAGGCGTTCGGGCTGGACGATGTGCTCGGAGTGGCGGAACGGCCTGCGTTTGCTGTGGTACGCTCCGGTTCCGCGTTGCTCGCGCTGCGGGTAGACGAATTCACCGGCGTTCGCGAACTAGACCTCGCAGAGCGTGCTCCGGTCGCCGCAGCTCTGCTGCGCGATGGCGGCCATCCGGTGGGGCACCTCGTGGAGATCGATGGTGCGGTGCACGTGCTGCTCGATCCCAACCGAATCCTCAGCAATACGCTGCGCGACGCGTTGGATCCCTTGCTGGAGGAGGCCCTGGCGTTCCGCGACCGGCAAGCTCGGCTCGATCGGTTGGTGCCGGAGCTACGCAAGCAATGCACAGCGGCCGGATTGAGAACCTACGCGCGCCTTGCCAAGCGCAACGGGCTCACGCGTGCCGCTGCTGCGGCCAGGACGGTTTTGAAAGCGCTCGAAGAAGTGCACGGCTTGAACGGAGGGGTTCAAGGCTCGCTCGGCAGCGAGCAATTTTTGCGGGATTTGCTCGAACTCGCCGCAGCCGGCCAATCTGGCACCGTGCAAGTAGAAAGCCCCAAAGGCAAGGCTTCGGTCATTTTCCGTAGCGGTGCGCTCATCGACGCAGAGTGCGCCGACCAGCGAGGTGCTGAGGCCTTGAAAGAAATTCTCGCCCTTCGCGAAGGCACGTACTCCTTTCAGCCGGGCGACACTGCGGGCCACCTTCGCCGGATCGCCGACTCTCCCGCGTGGGTTCTTACGGAGATTGTGCAGCAACTGACGGACGAGCGGCGGGTGAAGCACCTCCGCGAGGCCCGCTGAGAACGAAGCAACGGGAGCGAATTCATGATGTCGGAAAGAAAACCCCGAGTTCTCGGAGTGGATGACAGCCTGACGATTCGGAAGGCGTTGGAAATTGTCCTCAAGCCTGCCGGTTATGACCTCGAGTTGGCAGTAGACGGCGCAGATGCGCTAGCGAAAGCCAGGTCGTTCAAGCCGGACGTGATCCTTCTCGACTTCATCCTCCCCGACATGCGCGGGAGTGAAGTGTGCCAACAGTTGGCCTTGGATCCTGAAACGGCTCACATTCCTGTGATTCTCGTCTCCGCAAAGGGAGCGGAGATCCGGCAAGCGTATCGCGACGCCCACAACGTCGTCAGCTACATTGCCAAGCCCTTCAAGCCGCAGGTGGTTACCGGCATCGTCGCTGAGGTCTTGGCCAAAACGGCGGCGGGAGAGCAAGTCAAGGCAGCAGTGCCGGTGCACGAAGCCGAAGGTCTCTCCATCCCGCCAGTTGCGCCAGTTGCGCCAGTTGCCCCGACGCCTCCACCGCCAAGCTGGACCAGCGAACAAGCTCCACCCCCTACCCCGACTCCACCTCCAGTGGCGACGCCGCCGGAACCCGTGGCGCCGCCGCTGGCAGCCGAACCCTTGGCCCCACCTGCTCGGGTGGCACCACGGCCACGGCCGGCTCCGCGACGGCCGCTGCCTTCTCTTCCGTTGGCCGAGGGCATGCGAGTGGAAGCGCACTCGCCGTTCGCCTCCGAAGCTGCACGGCGCGAGGCGCTCGATCTCATGTTCGAGACGCTGCGTTCGAGCACCGAAGGGGTGTATGTCGAAGAAGTCGACACACCGCTCGGGGCCGCTGCAGATCAGGCGAAATCCTACATCGAAATTCTCGAAGCGCTGGTACGGGAACTGGGAGAAGGGCTCGAGCACGCGCGTTCCGGAGCCCGGTACCGCTTGTATGGCGACGGCTCTGTGCGGTCGTTCGACGAATCCCTGCACGAGATTTTCCGGCGAGCTTGTCGCTTGGTCTTCCGGGCTACGTCGGCTGGTGCTCTGGGGCACGACTCTACTGTGCAGCGACCACGCGTCCTCGTGGTTTGCTCCAAGGGAGGAACTGTGCATCGCCAGCTTCCGGCACTCGTGGCCGCGCACCCCGACTGGCAAGTGTTCCAAGTCACCGAGGGCTTTCGTCAACTCCCCATGGTGGTGCGACTGTTCGGACCAACGGTGGTTTTGGCCGAGGTGACGTGGTCCGGTGCTCTCTGGGAGCAACTTGCCGTCGCCGCACGGCTGCCAGAGCTGCAGAACGCTCGCGTCATTGGGGTCGCAACCGCAGAACGTACCCCACCCGCGGCTTTGGAAGATCCGCGGGCCCGGGAAGAGGCGCTCGGTGTTCGCGGGATTCGCGTCGTTGCCCAATCCCTTTTCGAGGCCGAGCACATCCTCGCGGAAGACCGCTCGCCCAGCCAGCAGGAAGCAATGGCAGAGCCGATCGCGGGTGCGTCGAACGAATTCGAGACAGCCGAGCCCAGCCCGTCGCTGAGCGGGGAATCTCTCAGCGCTTCATGAACGCAGCCGCACTCAATCCATCAAATGGAACGAATTGTCCTATTTGGAGGGGAATCAACGACCATGCCGAAAATTCTCATCGTGGACGATATGCGTAGCGACGTACAACTCATGGCCGACACTTTGCGCCCAGCCGGGTACGAATGCATTAGGGCAAGCAATGGGATGGAAGCCATCGAGCGAGCGCGAACCGAGCAGCCCGATCTAATTTTGCTCGACATCGTCATGCCCGGACAGGACGGCTTCGCGACCTGCCGGCAGCTCAAGCGCGACGCAGCCACCAAGCACATCCCCGTGGTGATCGTGAGTTCCAAGAACGGAGAGAGCGACCGGTTCTGGGGCCAGCGCCAAGGCGCCTCCGATTACCTCGCGAAACCGTTCTCGCCCAACGACTTGCTAGCGATTGTGAGAAAATACGTATGACCGACAAACACCCAGCGACTTCGCCAAACACCGAAGTTCCGCTGACGCCACCGAGAGTGGATGTCGCCGATCAACTGACCGAGCGCCTAGCGCAACTCGGGCAAGAACACTGCGTGTTCGCTCGGAACGGGGAACTGTTCGCGGTGCCGGTCAGCGCTGCGCGGGAGGTCTTGTTCGACGAAGTGCCCGCGCCAGTTCCGCGTGCACCCGAGATCTTGCTCGGCGTGATCAATTTGCGTGGCGAAGTACTGCCGCTCGTCCGGTTCGACTTGCTCCTCGGTTTCGAGCCGCGACCGTTCACGCCCGAGGACCACGTCCTCGTTCTTTCCGTGGAAAACGTCCACATGGGCCTCGTGGTCGACCGGGTGCGCGAGGTGCGCCCCATCAGTCCGAAAGACATCCGGCCGGCTTCTGCGGCGGAGGTCGGGCGTCCTCACGTGAAAGGATTTTGGGAGGGGCCCACTGGGGTGGTGTACATCTTGGATCCTCAAAGCCTGGCCCGGCAAGCAGTGGCCATGACGCAAGAAGGATTTCAGCAGCGCCGTGCGCAGGGATTCAGTTTGCGCACGGCCGAGTGAATCTGGCCCGAAGGGAGGGTGTTCACGATGGCAACAAAGCCCGATGAAAAGGCAACCGGAAAGCGGCAACGCGCCGTCCGTTTTCCCATTCTGTGGCAGCTCATTCTGGCGTTCGTTCCCCTCGCGGTCGCGGCCATCGCTACGGTAGGATACATCGGCTATCGGGTCGCCTCCGATTCGCTGCGGGAGCAGGCGTTGCGGCAGCTCGCAACCGTGCGCGACAACAAGCAGCGTGAGATCGAGCGCTACCTCAACGGCCTCGAAGACCAAGTGCTGAGCCTCGCGCGCAACCCGTCCACCGCCTTGGCCGTACGGCAGTTCATTACCGCGGTGAAGGAGCTCGAAACGGACCCGATGACCGAAGGCGAAAAACTCCGCCCCCACCAGGAAGCCGTCAAACAGTACTTCAGCAGCTTCTTCGGTACCGAGCTGGCCAACAAGACCATCAATTTGAGCGAGGTCATTTCTCCCCATCGTTCTGGCGTGTACCTGCAATCGCAGTACGTCGCCAACAACCCCAATCCGCCGACACGCAAGCTCTTGCTGGAAAACGCCAAAGACAACACTCGGTACAGCAGTTACCATGCTGTGTGGCACCCGGTCTTCGTGAACACCGCAGTTCGCTTTCGCTACGAAGATGTGTACCTCGTCGACGCTGCCACGGGCCGCGTTGTGTACTCGGTGAACAAGGGACCGGACTATCAAGCGAGCCTGAGCGAGGGCCGCTTTGCACAAAGCTCCATTGGACAGCTCTTCCAACGCTTGCAGGCCGAGGCTCGCGAAGGGGATTACATCCTACTCGACTTTGCTCCCTACTTCGCGCAACACGGCCGGGCATCCGCCTTTGCTGGAAGCCCGATTTACGAAGCAGGGCAAAAAATCGGGGCACTCATCGTTCAACTGAACATCGACGAAATCAATGCCATTATGACCGCAGACAACCAGTGGGCGCGGTCCGGCCTTGGCAAAACTGGTGAGGCGTACCTCGTAGGAGCTGCGCCCAATGACCTCTTGCTGCGAAGCGAATCTCGGTTCTTCGGAGAACTCAGCCAGAACAACCCCGCACTGGCGCAAGCGCGCACTGCCGTGCTGCGGCAGAAGGTCGACACGGAGGCAACGCACATCCCGCCCGGACAGGAAGAGTTCGCCGGTCGCTACATCGGTTACCGGGGAATCCCGGTCCTCGGCACCTCCGCACCGCTGGAAAACCTCCACGGACTCGACTGGCTTGTGGTCGCGGAAATCACCGAAGACGAGGCTCTCGAACCTGTTGTCCAGCTCCGCAAAATGACCTCGAGCCTTGCGGGTGCCCTCATTGGTGGGTTCCTGCTCACAGCCATCCTCGTGTCCGCTACCTTCTCCCGCCCCGTACGCGCGCTCGCGAACGTGGTGGCTGAGATCCAGAAAGGAAACTACCGCGCTCGCGCCCGCGTGCGCGCCCGCAACGAGCTGGGGTTACTGGCGCAAGGCTTGAACCAAGCTCTCGACGAGCGCGTCGACGCTCTCGTGCAAGCGGAAGAAGAGCACCGCCGGCTGCAAAAGGAAATCCGCGATTTGCTCATGGTCGTGGCCGCTGCCGCCGATGGCGATTTTACCCAGCGTGCCGTCGTGGGAAGCGGAACCCTCGGAAACTTGGCCGACGCACTCAATTTGATGTTCGAAAACGTCGGCGCCTTGATCCAACACCTCCGGGGGGCGTCGTCCCGAGTGTTCGACGCAGCCACCGGCATTCGCTCCTCTGCCGACCAACTTGCTAGCGGCGCCGTGCGTCAGGCCCAAGAAGTGGCAGAAACGGCTGAATCGGTCCGAAACATGACCGAACGGATTCAGTCGGTGCAAACCGACGCCTCCATTGCCGCCGATGCAGCTCGCAAAACCGAAGCGGCTGCCCAGCAAGGCGGCGACTTGGTGAAGCGGGTCATCGCCGGGATGGACGCGTTGCAGAAGAACACCCGTGCAGCAGCGGTGAAAATCAAGCGGCTTGGCGAGCGGTCGATGGAAATCTCCACGATCACGAACACAATCCAAAAAATCTCTGCGCAAACGAACATGCTCGCATTGAACGCCGCAATCGAGGCGTCGCGTGCCGGCGAACACGGCCTGGGGTTCAGCGTGGTCGCAGACGAGGTCCGCAAACTCGCCGAGCAGACCGAGGCCGCTACGCGAGAAATCGCCGAACTCATCGCGTCGATCCAAGCGGAAACCAACGACGCTGTCGGCAACATCGAGCGTCAGGCCCAGTACGTGGAAGAGCAAACCTCCATGGTGTTCGAGGCAGGCACCAGCTTGGAAGAAATTCTTCAAGCCTCCACGCAAAGTGCCCAACTCATTGCGGACATCTCCCGCGCAACCGAAGAGCAAGCAGCCACGGCACAGCAAGTCAGCGCCGCAATGCAAAGCATCTCGGAGGTTGCCCGCCAAGCACAGCTGGCAGCGGAGCGAACCCAACAAAACTCGGCAAGTTTGTTCGAAGTCGCCAAGGAGCTGAACGAGCAAATTGGCTTGTTCCGTGTGCCCGAAACGGAACTGGAAACGCCTGCCCCCACGCCCGGGGCCGAGGGCGAAACGGGAACCGAGCCGCTGGTTGCAGCAAGTGGCGACGGCGACGCCGCGGCCAACCGCGGCAACGGGCGCGCGTTGTCGTTTTCCTAACCGCCGACGGCTCCGGTTGCGGGGAGAGTGGAAATGGCAGATCGCTTCCGGCTGGACGAAATCAAAGATTTGTTCCGCGAGGACGTCCTCCGACTTCTCGACGGAATCCGCGAAGAACTCGCGCGACTGGAGCAGAGCGACGACCGCGAAGCGGTCCAGCGGCTCCGTGGCCACGGACACGCACTGAAAGGCAGCGCCGGGCTTGTGGGACTCACATACTTGAGTCAAGCCGGCGAAGCCATCGAACGCATTGCCACTTTCCTTGCTGCTCCCCCTTCCCCGCGGTTCGTTCCCGGAGTGCTCGTGCAGCAACTGCAAGCAGCGCTCCCGTACGTGGAGCAAATTCTTCAAGATGCCCTCGAGGGAGCCAACCCGGAACGGCAGGAAAATTTGTATACGGAATTCGCCTTGTGCTTTCCCGAAACGGTCCGGCAAGCCCTGCATACGGACGAGGGCGACGAAACGGAGGCCACCAGGGGGGAGCCCGCGGAAGAAGGCGCTACGAGCAGCGAAGACGATGCTTGGCTTGCGGAACTCGCAGAAACGTTCAACGAAGAACTCCGCGAAAATCTGGCTCGCGTCCCGGAACTGCTTACGCAACTGAACGACCCAAACCGGCGCGCGCAAGCCTTTTACGACCTTTCCCGTGTATTCCACACCATCAAGGGCTCGGCGGCCATGGTCGGACGGGAAGAGCTTTCCAATCTCGCGCGCTACCTCCAAGACACCTTCGGCGAAGCTTCGGAAATCGGAGAGCTGGCTGCGGAGCGAATCGAGCCGGTGCGAACAACGCTCGGAACCATTTTCCAAGCTGCGGACTTGCCGTTGCCCGAACTTCCGCCTGCCCTGCTGCCCGGCGAGGCACCCAGTGCTGCTCAGCCAGAACGGATCTCCCTGGGTGATATCGATCCGGAACTGCTCGAAGCGTTCGTGCTCGATGCCGAAGAAGCGCTCGAAGCCTCCGAGCGCATGCTGCTCCAGTTGGAGCGCCAGCCCGACGATCGCAATCTCTTGCAAGCCTTGTTTCGGCGGTTCCATACCCTCAAGGGGGCCGCGGGTGCCGTCGGTCTCGACCACATCGCCGAGCAAGTGCACCAAGGCGAGTCGCTCCTGGAGGCCGTGCTGCAAAACACCTTACGCCTCCCGACCGAACGTTTGGTGGACCTGTTGTTCCGGCTGGTCGATGCCGTGCGTGCGTTTGTTGCCCAAGCCCGCACCGGCGTAGCGCCATCGGCCGAAGCGGCACGGCAAGTCGCTGCCGAGATCGCTGCTTTGAGCGCCGAGGCGGCGGCCCAGTCCCCGGTTGCGGAGGTTCCCACGGCGCCCACCACCGAGGCTGCACCCATGGAGCCGGCACCCGTGGAAGCAGAGCTGGAAGCGGGCACAGTCCGTATCCATGCATCGCGTTTGGATGCGCTCATGAGCCAGGTAACCCAGCTGGTCGTGAGTCGCACCCGCATGGAGAGGAAAATCGAGACGTTCGCGGAGCTGCGCGACAAGTTGGACTACTGCCGGCGTCGGCTGACCGACCTCATCCAAGGCTTCCAAGAGCATTACGAATACACCATCGGCGAGCGTCGTGGGCAGCCGGCTGCCAATGAAACGGCCGCTGCAGAGTCGGACAACTTCTTTACCGACCTAGAGTTCGACAAGTACGACGACGTCAACATCCTTGCGCGCAGCGTCATCGAGCTTGCAACCGACACCGGAGAGATTGCCGATCAGTTGGGCAAGCTCATCGAATCCTTCGGCGACGAGTCTCGCCAATTCAACAAGATTACCTCCTCGCTCCAGCGGCAAATCACCCGCTTGCGGATGATCCCGCTCGAGGCAGTATTCCGTCGCTTGCTGCGCCCGGTGCGCACGGCCGCCCGGCAAGCGGGCAAAATCGTGGACCTGGTGCTCGAAGGCGGCGACGTCCAGCTCGACAAGGCCATCGTCGAAGCACTCTACGCGCCGCTTTTGCACCTCGTACGGAATGCCGTCTCCCACGGGATCGAACTGCCAGAAGAACGGCAAGCACGCGGGAAGGCTACGGCTGGTACGATCCGAATTGCTGCCCACCCGCGCCACAACAGCGTGGTGATCGAGGTCCAAGACGATGGCCGCGGCATCGACTACGAGGCCATTCTCGCCAAAGGCCGCGCACTCGGAATGATCCCGGCCCACGCGCAACCTACGCGCGAACAACTCCTGTCCCTGATTTTCCAGCCCGGATTCAGTACTGGCGAGGAGGTCACCGATCTCTCTGGGCGTGGCGTCGGCATGGACGTCGTCGCTCGAGAAATCGCTGCTTTGAACGGTAGCTTGCAAGTCGAGTCGCGCGACTTCGAAGGCACCACGATCCGCTTGCTTTTGCCGATCAGCACCAGCATCGACGAGGTGCTGCTGTTGCACGTGGGTGACCACCAGTACGCAATTGGCGCGGACTTTGTCGAGCAAGCGGTGGCGGTTCATCGCGAACAAATCGTCAACGTCGACGGCCAGCCCATGCTCCAAGTGCGCAACGAGCTCGTCCCACTCCTCTTCCTCGGACCGCTCGTGGAGCAACCCGCACCCCCCGACGCCGCCACCGGACTCCTCTTGCGCAGCGGCGACAAGCTCATGGCCCTGGTTGTCGACCGCGTGGAGCCGCAACGGGAGGCCGTGCTCCAACCTTTGGGGCGCCTCTTGGACCACCACCCCTTCCTCTCTGGGGCCACCATTTCTGGCGACGGTACGGTGATTTTCACCCTCCACGTGGCCCATTTGTTCGAGATCCTCGAGGCCGAGGCTCCGCACCAGTCGACGTTTATCTTTCAAGCCCAGCGCGAAGTCGAGGAAGTTCGCCCGGAAGCCATTCTCGTGGTGGACGACTCCATCAGCGTGCGCAAACTCACCAGCCGGTTTCTGCAAAGCGAAGGCTGGGAGGTGGATACCGCTGTCGACGGCCTCGATGCTTTGGACAAGCTCGCCACTGGAAGGTTCCGGTTGGTGATTACCGACCTCGAGATGCCTCGAATGCACGGGTACGAGCTGATCGCTGAAATTCGCCGCCAGCCTCACCTCCGCCACCTTCCGGTGATCGTGTGCAGCTCGCGGTCGAGCGAGAAGCATCGCGGGCGCGCACGGGAGGTTGGTGCGCAAGGCTATCTCACCAAGCCGTTTACGAAGGAGCAGCTCATCGAGGAGATGGTGCGTGTGGCCGGTCAAGACATTTTGCCGGCGCACTTGGCTACGCTCGAGTGAGCCAGCGCCGCGTATGGAGGGTCGCCTCCCATGGTAGAAGGGGAAACCCACGAACAGGGCGCAGCGAGCCACCCACCAGCACCTGCGCCGGAAGACCTCGTCGTACTCCAGTCAACCGTGGAGTCGTTACGGCAGGAGCGCGACCAACTACTCCGCCGTTTGCAAGCCAGTGAGGCTACAGCTCGGGAGCGCGTAGCGTTCGCAGAATCGCGCACGCGGGAAGCCGTTGCTCAGGTGGAGGCTCTCAAGCGTGCGGCCCAAACCCTGCGCGAACAACTGGAAGCACGCCTGCAGGATCTTCAGCAGCAACACCACCAAGCGCAGGAGCAGGCCCGGCAGTGGCAGCTTGCAGCGGAGGGATTTCGGCGACGTGCCACCGAGCTCGAAACCTTATTGGAAGCTACCCAAATTCGCGTTGCTGACTTGGAAACCGAGAATGCCGTCCTGCAAGCGGAAATCGAACGGCTGCAACAGGAACTCGAGCGCACCAACGAACAGGCAAAGGAACTCCGTTCCGCACTGGAACAATTGACCGAAGAACGGCAGGCCGACCGGCAAGCTACCGAGGCAGCGCAGCAGACGATCGCACGCCTCTTGGAGACTCAGAGTCAACTCGAATCCCAGTTGCAGGAGGTTCGGAACCTCGCCTCCGAGCGAAGCGCGCGCAGCGATACACTCACGGTCGCGTTGCACGAGGCCCACGCACGCATCGAGGAGCTCGAAACCGCCGTACAAGCTTTGCAGGCGGAGTTTGCCATCGCTCGCACCGAGTTCGAACGCGACCGCGCGGCACAGGAGCGCTCCGCTGCCGAGCGAGCAGAGGAGTGGGCTCGGACGCGCGATGCTCTCGCTCGGGCCCTGGAAGAGGAACAAAACCGCAACGTCGCCGTTGAACGTGAACTGGGAACGCTGCGCGCGCAGCTATGTTCCCTACAGCTTCGCACCCAGCTCGATGCCGAGGAACAACTACGCCTCGAAGAGGAACTGCGCGTTGCCCGGAGCGAACTCGAACGAGAACGTGGGATCTACGATGATTTGCTTCGCCGCCGGCAAGCGGAATGGAGCCAACAACTAGAGGAACTCCAACAGACCTTCGACCAATACCGTAACGAGCGTGAGCAAGAGCTTTCGACGCTGCGGCAAGCGCTCGAAGACGCCAAGGCCACATCTGTCCGCTACGAACAGGACCTTGAACAACTGCGGCAAGCCCTGTCGGGGCGTACGGAAGAGCTCCGCACAGCGTTGGATCGGCTAGCCAAGCAAAGCGAGCACGTGGGGGCCTTAGAGCACACTCTTCGGGCGGAACAAGCTGAACGAGCTGCGGCCGAGACCCTGGCCGCGGAACTACGCGAGGCACTCGAGCAAGTGCAAGCCCGAGCCCAGGCGCTGGAAACCGAGTGCGCTCGCTTGCAGGAACTCTTAGCCGACGAACGTTCTCGATCTGCGCAGCAGCAGTCCGAATTCGAAGAGCAGTGCAGCAACCTTCGCGCGGCGCTCACTCGAGAAGAAGCCGAGAGCAGTTCCGCGCGTGCCGAACTGGATCGCCTCCGAATCCAGTACGCCGCCCTGGAACAACAGCTCGCTCGCGCAACAGTGACTCTCCACGGGTCGATCCTCGGCGCTGCCGAAGCGCGTTGCCACGCAGCGCAGCAAGGTCTCGCCTATCGCTTGCTCGCACAAGAGCACGAGCGTCGCGAGGTGGAGCACGAATCTCAGATGCATCGGGCCCACGGGCGACAGCAGGCGCTCGAAGAAACCGTGCGCACACTCGACATTCAGCGCAGCGAGCTGCAACGAGAGACCCAGACCTTGCGGGAAGCGCTGGACGCAAGCCAGCGCACCGCCCAAGAACTCAAGGAACAGGAAGCAGCTCTCCGTTCCAGTTTGGACCAGGCACGAGGGGAAATCGCCCGCTTGGAAACCGCCCTCGCCGCGGCGCAGTCGCGGAGCGAAACGCTGGAGCGCGACCTCGCGGCCGCACGGAGCCAGGCGGACGCTCTCCTTGCGGAACGTGCAACCACACTGGCCACCCACCAACAGGAAGTCGAGCGACTCGAGCACGAGCGGCAACGCGCGGTGGCTCAAATTGCAGCGCTCGAGGCGGCGCTGGAAGCTGCGAGAACGAAACACGACCAGGTCCACGACGAATATGCTGCCCAAGTTGCTGCTTTGCGTGCCGAGGCGGACGAATGGCGCCAGCGATTGGAAGCCGCGGAGCAGCTTGCCGACACCCTGCGTGCCGAACTGGAAACCACCCGTCGTGCTGCTGCCGCACCGCAGACGGAGGCGACCCACTGGCAGGAGCAATGTCACCTCCTCGAACAGCGACTGCAGGCGCTGGCTCGAGAGCTAGAGGAAGAACGCTCAGCGCGCGCCCGAACCCTTAGCGAACTGGAGGCAACCAAACACCACCTCGAGACGCTCCAAGAGCAGTCGGTTGCGATTCTGCAAAGCCAGGAAGTTCTGTCTCAGGAACATCAGGCACTGCGTGCGGAGTACGAAGCACTGCAACAAACTCTACGCCAGCTCGAGGACACTCACGCGGAAGCTTTGCGCGAGCGCGAGGCGGCTGTCCAACGACTTCGCGAGGTCGAGGCTGCACGGCAAAAGGAACAGTCGGAGTATTTTGCCATTCGGCAGCAACTCGACGCCGAGCGGGAACGATTGCGCGATGCTCTCGAAGCCGCGCGCGCACACCAAGCACAGCTGCAAGCGCAAATCACCTTGTTGCAGAACGAACGAGCAGCGCGGCCCGCGCTTTCGAATACCGATTTGTTGGAGCTCGAACGAGAACGCGCGGAGCTGAAAACTCAGGTGGAAAAACTGTCGGCAGTCATCCGCCAACTTGGCCAAGAGCGGGAGGAGCAGCGTGTCGCTGCATTGCAAGCTCAAGCCGCTTTGACAGCGCGAATCGACGAGCTTGCCGCCGAGCGGGGCGCGCTCTCGCTGCGGGTGGCGGAGCTGGAAACGTTGGCCAATCAGCTCGATCGCGAGTGCGAGCGACTCCGGCGCGAACGGCTGTCGCCCGAAGAGCTGCGCAAGTACAAAGCGGAAATCTCCCGACTCGAGGCTCGGGTGGAGGAATTGGAACGCCTGCGTGCCGAGGCAGCTCAAAATCACTCGGCCGTGGTGGCCAACTACCTGGTGGAACTCAATCAACGCACCGAGGCCTTGCAAGCAAAGGAAGCGGAGCTGGAGCGGCTCCAACGCCAATTCGACGAGCTACGAACCGCATTCGACGACGTCCAAGCGCAGCTGGAACTCGAGCGCGAAGAACGGGTGCAAGCCCAGGCCGCACTGCAGGAGTTGCGTCGCGCCGCAACCGGTCCGGCCGCCCCAGCCTCGAGCAAGGTTGGAAAAGGAAAAGAAACCGCTGCGGCCGAATCCACCGCCAAAAGCCCCAGCATTCCGTTGCGCTTGGCAGAGCCGGGAGCCAAGTACACCCAACCGACGGAAACGCCGGTGCCGCAAACTGGCCTGGCACGACTGCGCAGTGCCGCACAGCTTACGGTGATTCACTTGGAAGAAAACAAGGATTGCCGCGAGCAAGTGCAGCGCTTGGTTCGGCAACTCCCGAACGTGCGATACCTCAACACGATGGACATCGCGGATCCGGCCAAGGAAAGTGCCGTGCTCCTAGCCGTGAATTTGCTCAACCGGGCGCACGACCCGATTGCCGCGTTAGCCCGCATCGTACGCCACCGTGGAGAATTTGGGGTGTTCGCTTACTGCTCGGAAGGAAAATTTGGCTTTCTGTTTGGAGAGGCAGCGTTCTTTCCAAGTCCGTTCGAGGTCGACGCTTGCACGACGTGGCTCCTGTCGTCGCTGGGCTCCGTGCAGCGGCTGCTTGTTGCCAGCAATAACATCGAGATGACCAGCGAACTGCGAAACTCCTTGAGTAAGATTCGCTGCTCGACCTCTGTCGCGTTGGATTTTCGCCAAGTCATGGAACTGCTGCCCCTGATCCAGCCAGAAGTCGTGGTGGTCGACCTTTCGCTCCCTCGTGCCGACGGCTTGCGCTTGGTGAGTCGGCTCCGGAACGACGAAAAAACGGCCGCACTTCCCTTAGGGGTTATCCTACCCGAGCACCAACGTGTCGCGGAGTTCCGTCAACATGCCGGGCGAGCAGCGCGCGAGGGCTCCCTCAGCATCGAACAATTGATTCGGGTGCTCGCTAAGGAACTCGGGCTGCAAGTGCCCAGCGCCAAAACTCCGGCGGCTGCGCCAAGCGAGCAAGCTGCAAGGTAGTACCGCGGTCGGAGCTGAAACCAAAACGCGCCTCGAGGCGGCGTGCCCTACGCTTACGAGCACTCGACTCCACCGCGCAGTGCCAGCTTGGAGCTGGGTCGGCTTCGCCGGGCGTTAGTTGCCAGCAAGTTGGGCTGTCGCCACTGGGTGAGGAACCTCGTGCAGTTCCCCCTTCGTGAACTGCACCACCACCGGGCGCCGCACAAACCGGCCGCCGGCGACCTCCACCGTACCGCTCGGTCCTTCGAATGTGTCCGACCGCTGCAGTGCGGCCCAGACTTCAGCGCGGGCGGAACCTGGCGGCACGCTCGCCACCGCATGCTGCAGCCACACTGCGGCTTCGTAAGCGCACACCTCACGCGCATCCGGCAACCGCCCCACGGCTTCGCGAAACTGCTCCACGAAAGGATGGGTGGCTCGGTCCGGCGAAAACGGCGACACGAAAACCACCCCACTCACTTCGGGAACCATGTTCCCGACGGCCTCCCAAGCGTCGACCCCTAGCAAGGGAATGTCCGGCATTTCCCTCTGAAGGAAACGAGCAAAGGTGGCCGCGGCAACGGCATCGTCGGAAAGCAGAACTGCTTGAAGATTCTCCTTGTCTCGCCAACGGCGAACCAGGCCGGCGGTCAGGCCGCGCGTGTCGGAGGCGTACGCATCGGACCCGACAATTTCCCCGCCTCGCCGCAGAATTTCCGCTTGCGCGAACGCGAAAAACTGCCGTCCTGCCATGGTGTCGGGATAGACTACCCCGAAGCGGCGTAAACGTGCGCGTCCGATGGCGTAGTCCAGCAACGCACCCAGTGCTTCGTTGCGGGCTACACCAGCAGAGACAAAGTAAGGACCGCCAACTCCCGCGCCGTCGACGTCGACAAAAGGCAAGGCACGCTCGCGCGCCACGCGGGCCAGCTCCTCGGCCCGCCCTGCCGACGATCCAATCACGGCCACAACCCTCGGGTCCGCACCCAGATCCGCAAACGCGGCAGTCACGTTCGCACCGCCGGATGCCTCCCGAACGGCGATCCATTCCGGATCGACAGCCAACTTGACGGCCTGGACGAGTCCTTGGTCTGCGGTGCCGCTAGACGCCAACACACCAATGAGTCGCGTTTCTGGAATTGCTTCCGCCGCAGCACCGCTCGGGCCCGCTAGCGCACTACCTGTTCCCAGGGTGCCCTCCGTAGCTTCGGCTTCTCCGCCGGGGGCTCCGGGCGTTGTCCCTTCAGCCTGCGCAAGCCCGGTTTCGAACTCGGGCAAGGGCTCCGGGATTTCCGGCTGTTCTCGTTGCGTGACCACCGCGGCCAAGATTTCCCGAGCGGGCTTCGAAGCCACGAGCTGACTAGCCTCGGTGAGTTCTTCGTCGGACAGCGAGCGAGCCACAGTGGCGATGCGCAAGCGCAGTTTCGATTCGTCGGCGGGACGAGCAACCGTGAACGCCTGATCCCAGGCTTGGATCGCGGCAATTGGGTTGCCCAGTGCTCGCTGGGCATCCCCCCGAAGGGCCTCGACCTGAACCCAGCGCTTGTCGGGGTAGCGTCCTTGCAGATCGTCAAGAGTCGCGAGAACATCCTCGTATCGGCCGAGTTCGTACTGGGCGAGCGCGGCTTTATAGAGCACGCGCGGCACGTACGGGTCGCGCCGGACCAAGTCTGCGTACGTGCGGTATAGTTCGATGGCGCGCTCGTAGTCTCGCAAGCGAAACGCCTCTTCCGCACGCCGCACAGTTCCTGGTGGTTCTGGAGGAGCTTGTACCTTTGCAGCGCATCCCCACAGCGTGCTCGCCAACGCCAACCCCAAGCTTACCGCCCACAGCCGGGCTGCCCACCTTTGCATCAGCCGAAGATCTCCTTCACTTTTTCGAAAAATCCTTTCGTCATCGGGTGGACCTCCTCCCCGCTGACCCGCGCGAACTCCTCCAACAGTTCCCGTTGCTTTTGCGACAGTTTCCGCGGAACTTCAACAACAATCCGCACGAGTTGGTCGCCCCGCCCCTGGCCCTGGATGTTTGGAACGCCCTTGCCTTTCAAGCGGAACACCGTGCCCGACTGAGTACCCGCTGGCACTTTCATTTTCACTTTGCCCTCGAGCGTAGGCACTTCGATGTCTGCGCCTAACGCCGCCTGGGCAAAGCTCACCGGAACTTCGCACAGGACATTCACCCCGTCGCGTTGGAACAGCGGATGTTCCTGAACCTTCACGACGACGTACAGGTCGCCTGGCGGACCGCCATTCGGGCTGGGCTCGCCCTCTCCCCGCAGCCTCAAGCGTGTTCCCGTGTCGACCCCTGGAGGAATCCGTACTTTCACCGGGAAACGTTTCTCCACCCAACCCACACCACGACATGCGCGGCAGGGATCGCGAACGACGGTACCTTCTCCGCTGCACTGCCCGCAGGTTTTGGCAATGGTGAAGAAGCCTTGCTGGTAACGGACTTGGCCGGTCCCGCGGCACGCCGGGCAGGTGGGCCGCTCCACTCCGTCTTTCGTTCCCCGTCCGTGACATGCGTCACACGTCACTAAGCGCGGAACCTCGATGATTTTCTCGGTGCCGAACGCCGCTTCCTCGAAGGAGAGTTCGAGATCGTACCGCAAATCCTCGCCGCGACGCGGGCGCGCGCGGCCACGTCGGCGTCCAGTACCGAAGAACTCGCCGAACAGGTCGCCGAACAAGTCTTCGAAATTGGTCGCCGAAAAGTCGAAGCCACCAAACCCTCCAGCGCCTTGCTCGAACGCGGCGTGACCGAGGCGATCGTACTGCGCTCGTTTCTCCGGATCGCTGAGTACTTGGTACGCTTCCGAGGCTTCTTTGAATTTCTCCTCGGCCTGCTTGTCCCCCGGATTGCGGTCGGGGTGATACTTCAAGGCAAGCTTGCGGTAAGCTTTCTTGATTTCCTCAGGTGTCGCCGAGCGGCTGACACCCAAGATTTCGTAATAGTCCCGCTTCTGTGGCACGGCCGAAAAACCTCCGTCCGAACATACAAAAGCCCTCCCTCATGGTCGAGGGAGGGCCTTTGATGCGTTCAGGAACGGCGCCATCAGGAGCCTTTGACTTCTTCGAAGTCGGCATCCACGGCGTCATCGCCTCCACGCCGCGCAGAGGCACCGCTGTCGCCACCGCCTGCTTGGGTTTGGCCGGTGGACCCGGCTTGCCCGCGTGCTTGGTGGTACATCACCTCGGCAAGCTTGTGTGCAGCCTGCGTCAGCCGTTCCGTGGCACGCCGCATGGCCTCGGCATCGTTGCCTTCGAGTTCCTTCTTCGCTTGAGCCAAGGCATCCTCGATGTTGCTTCGCGTGGAAGCATCGAGCTGCGCGCCATGTTCCTTGAGATTTTTCTCGGTTTGGTACACGAGCGCGTCCAGTTGGTTGCGAGCCTCCGCGGTTTCGCGGCGCTTGCGGTCCTCCGCAGCGTGCATTTCCGCCTCTTTGATCATCCGTTTGATTTCTTCCTCGGTGAGCCCGCTGGAGGCGGTAATGCGGATCGACTGCTCTTTGCCCGTTCCCAAGTCTTTCGCCGACACATGCACGATGCCGTTGGCGTCGATGTCGAACGTTACCTCGATTTGCGGCACGCCGCGTGGTGCGGGTGGGATTCCGATCAGGTCGAACTGGCCGAGCAACTTGTTGTCAGCAGCCATCTCCCGTTCCCCTTGGTACACGCGGATGGTGACCGCGGTTTGGTTATCCGACGCAGTGGAGAAGATTTGGCTCTTGCGGGTGGGAATGGTCGTATTCCGCTCGATGATCTTCGTGAACACCCCACCGAGAGTTTCGATCCCCAAGGACAAGGGCGTGACGTCAAGCAACAGCACGTCCTTCACTTCGCCCTTCAGAACACCCGCTTGAATGGCTGCACCCACAGCAACGACTTCGTCGGGGTTCACGCCCTTGTGCGGCTCCTTGCCAAAAATCTTCTTTACCCGCGCCTGCACAGCAGGCATCCGAGTCATGCCGCCAACCAGAATGACTTCGTCGATGTCGCTGGCGCTCAGGCCTGCATCTTTCAGTGCCGCGAGGCACGGCCCCTCTAGCCGGTCGATCAAGTCCGCACACAAGGCCTCCAGTTTGGCCCGCGTGAGCTTCATGTTGAGGTGCTTCGGCCCCGAAGCATCGGCGGTAATAAATGGGAGATTGATCTCCGTTTCCATCGAGGTCGACAGCTCGCACTTGGCCTTTTCTGCAGCCTCCTTGAGGCGCTGCAACGCCATGCGGTCTTTGCGCAAGTCGATCCCGTGGTCTTTGCGAAACTCGTCTGCCAGGTACTCGATGATGCGCTGGTCGAAATCCACGCCGCCCAAAAAGGTGTCCCCGTTGGTGGCTTTTACTTCGAACACTCCATCGCCGATTTCCAGAATGGAGATATCGAACGTGCCGCCACCTAAATCGAAGACGGCAATTTTCTCGTCCTTTTTCTTGTCGAGCCCGTAGGCCAATGCCGCGGCTGTGGGCTCGTTGATAATGCGCAGTACGTTGAGGCCCGCAATGCGGCCAGCGTCCTTCGTTGCTTGCCGCTGGCTATCGTTAAAGTACGCGGGCACGGTAATCACGGCATCCGTGACCGGTTCGCCGAGGTAGTCTTCGGCTGTACGTTTCATCTTCTGCAAGATGAACGCCGAAATTTCCGGCGGACTGTAACGCTTGCCGCGTACCTCCACCCAAGCGTCGCCATTGTCTGCGCGCACGATCTTGTACGGCAACACCTTCATGGCGCGCTGGACTTCCGGGTCGTCGTACTTGCGACCCATCAAGCGCTTCACGGCAAAAATGGTATTTTCCGGATTGGTAATCGCTTGGCGGTAGGCGATTTGCCCCACCAAGATTTCCCCTGCTTCGGTAAAGGCCACGACTGATGGCGTGATCCGCCCTCCTTCGGCGTTGGTGATCACTTTGGGCTCGCCGCCCTCCATGACCGCCACGCATGAGTTCGTGGTTCCCAAGTCGATTCCGATTGCTTTGCTCATAAGCTTTGTTCTCCTTCGTGCCGGTGCAGTACGTTCGAGGCGTTAATCACTGTTTTCCGCCGCCGCAACCGCGCTCCCGTTGGCGCCGGAATTTGTCCGGCCGCGGCTCACGCTCACCAACGCCGGTCGCACCAAGCGATCGTGCAACATGTAGCCCACTTGGTGTTGCTCGATCACCTGGTTCGCGGCGTGCTCCTCGGATTCCAAATGTGCCACCGCTTCGTGCCGCGTCGGGTCGAACACTTCCCCGGCAGCCTCCACGCGACTGACCCCGTGGCGCTGCAATGCGTCGAGAAACATCTTTAGGGTCAGTTCCACCCCTTCGATGATCGACTGCTCCCCCGCTTTGGCGTGTAAGAGTGCGCGCTCGAGGCTGTCCACGACCGGCAGCAAATCTCGAACGAGCGGCTCCGTTGCGTACCGCAAGAGCTCGTGTTGCTCCCGCTGCATCCGCTTCTTGAAGTTCTCCAACTCCGCCCGCTCGTACAGGTACGCCTTGCGGGCCTCTTCTAGTTCGAGCTCGAGCTCACGCACACGCGCACGCAAGCTCTCGATCTCCTGCTCCGGCCCGGAGCTCGCGGCACGAGAAGGATCCGCTTCGCCGCCGTCGGCCTTCGTTTCGGGTTGTTTCGCGTCCAAGTTCTGGTTCTCCAATGCTTCGTCTGTCTTGGGTCCTGCCATGGCTGTTCGCGCTTCCTCGTTCCACCAGCGCCAAACCGCTTCACACCTGCCGCACTTCTGGAAGGAAGCGGTCGAAAGCTAAGAACGGGCTCCAACCTTGTCAACCGAACGCGCCCGTGTTTTCCCTTGCTCCGTGCCACTCAGTACCAGTGCCGAGGCGATCGTCCTGCGCGTTCGCCCGTACGCAGAATCGGACAAGATCGTCACCTTTCTCACCGATCACGCGGGCAAGCTGACCGGAATCGCAAAGGGAGCAAAGAATTCGCGCCGGCGATTTCCGAATTGCCTCGATCCCCTCGCCCGAGTGCGGGTGTATTACCGCCCGCGCTCCGGCCCTGGCTTGGTGTTCATGGAACGGTGCGACTTGCGCCGCCCCGCGAGCGTGTACTCCGAGCTCCCCCGGCTGGCATATGCCCAGTACCTTGCCGAGCTGGTGGACGTGCTGACAGAGGAGGCCCACGCCGTACCCGAAATGTTCGCGTTATTAGACTTAGCCCTGGAGTTACTGGTAGAGCGGCCGGCGACTGCCCCCTTTTTGCGTGCGTTCGAAATGAAACTCCTCACCCACGCGGGCTATGCGCCGCCACTGCGCAATTGTTCGCGATGCGGCGCGGATTTGTTCGGTCGCGACTCAGCGATCCTGGACCCCGAACATAATTACACTTTTTGCTCGGACTGTGCCCCCGGGGCCTCTGCTCCCCGATGCCTCGCCCTTCACGGGGCCACGATCGAGGGTCTCGAAGCACTTAAATCCATGACCCTGCCCGACGCGCAGCAGCAGCATTTCGACTCCCGCACCATGAACGAATCTTCGCTGGCGCTTTCCGCGCTCCTTGCTCCGCATCTCCGCCGTCCTCTGCGTTCGCTGCAAGTTCTGAGACAAGTACGGCACGACTAAAACCCGCACGGTCGTACCAACGTCCCTGCGTCACTCCGTACCAACGAAGCAGCTAGCGCCTCGGGGCCGGGAACGCAGCGCGCTAACGGGCTGGGGGTCCACGATGCACGTCTCCTCCGCCCCTGGTGTGCAAGGCAGTCCGTCGCCAACTCGACGGGCGCGACGCATCGGAACAAACACCTCCGTTCCGCTCAGCGTCCGCCCCACCGGCTAGCCGCGAGTGATCCGCAGCGGCCCCGCTCGCTGCCTTGGAGGGCCCAGGTGGCCGAGTTCCCTCGCGCAAGCGCGGTAAGCCGGAGCGACCGAGAGATCAAGAACCAGTTTTTCGAGCAGGCTCTTCCTGCTTTTGCTGTTGTTCTTCAGCGTGCCGGGCAATTTGGGTCATGATGGCTTGCATCGCGGCACCAATGAACGTCGAGCGGTTTGCTGCCGCCCAGTCGCGCGAAGCCCTGGGTGGTTCCACCGCTCCTTGGAATTCCGGCATCACATACCGCGCGAACAGCTCGTAGCTGCGCAAGGTCGCTTCGCGGTCTGCCCACTCGTGGGCCATTTGCAAGAAACACCCGAAGCCCCCCGACTGTTCTTTCAACCGGTAAATTTGCGCGATCGCATCTTCCGGAGTGCCAATGACCGCCAGGCCCGAGGCGATCATGGCGTCGACGGCGTCGTCGATCGGGCCTTCCGGCGCCAACGGCAAGGCAGCCACTTCGCGAAAGTAATCGAGCCAGGCTCCGAGGCCGAATTTCACGTTTTGCCGTGCGCGGTCGCGGGTTTCGGCAATGTGCATCGGCCCGACCAAGCGCCAATTCGCCCGATGCACTTGCTGCCCGTGCTCTCGTGCCTTTTGCTCGCAAATCTCCCAGTTGGAACCCAAGGCATTGAACCCACCAGTGGTGGTGGCGCCTAGCGACAATAAGCTCAAGCCATATTTGCCTGCCGCACGTGCTCCCGCGGGAGACACTTGCGATGCCACCGCAATTTCCACGTGCGGTTTGGTGTACGGGGCCAATTGCAGCCGCGCTTCTCGGAGTTTGAACCAGTCGGTTTCCATGGTCACGGTTTCTCCGCGCAGCAGTGGCACTAGGGCAGCCAAGGCTTCGTCCATCATGTCGCGCTGGCGCTGCACATCGATGCCCATCATAAAGGCATCCGAAGGAAGCGCGCCCGGACCTACCCCGAACATCACGCGCCCGCGAGTTTGGTGGTCCAGTTGCATGATCCGATCGGCCACCATGAGCGGATGGTGGTACGGCAACGAGACCACACCCGTACCGAGTTTGATTCGCCGCGTCCGTTCCGCAGCCGCGGCAATGAACACCTCGGGGCACGCGATAATCTCGTAGCCTGCAGAGTGATGCTCGCCGATCCAGGCTTCGTCGTAACCCAGGCGGTCGAGCCACTCGATGAGTTCGAAATCCCGCTGCAAAGCAAGCGTCGGGTTTTGCCCGACGGGGTGAAACGGCGCAAGAAAAATCCCAAAGCGCAAATAGTCGCTGGACATCTACGTTCTCCTTCACGGTGTACTCGAAACCGACACCGTTCGTGCTTGTAAGCCGCGACCAAAGCTACAGCAAGCAAAGGGCACGCTCGTCCCGCCGCGCTACCACCGAGCGCCCAACCCGGCGAAGACTGCGGTTCTCGCGCCGCTGACACTTCTAGTCTCGCGGCAAAGCTCCAGCGAAATCGTCGGCGCTCACTGGCCCCAAAGAAGCGAGGAGTTCTCTTTGCCACCATGCACCGGTGGTTCGCCGAACAGCATCGTCGGTGAACCGGTAACGGTACACTTGCACGCGCAACCATTTGGGCGGGCGTCCATCGAACGGATCCCTCGCGAACAATGGCCTTACCGCGTCGGGGGACGTGAGCATGCGAGCCAAAAGGTTCTGAAAATAACGGTCGCGAGGGGCACGCCCACGCAGCAGTAAAAACCACATCTGAAAATCCACCCGCGGCTGATGCGGTGCCACGAAGCCCGGCGCCCGAGTCACCGCTCCTGGCTTGTAGTGGAACTCGTACGCGCTCCAAGTGTGACCGTCGTTCGATCCCTCGATCACGGCTTCGTTGCGCACATAGGTCATCGAAGCGAACAAGTGGTACGCGTTCACCGAGCGAAACGGCTCGAGCCGGCTTCTCCATTCTTGCAGCGTGCCGCGTAGCGGCGGGATGAAATGGAAGAACGGCACGAGAGAAAGGGGGACCCACACTGCCACCAAAACCCAAAGCGCGAGGGCTCGCCAACGCGGTGTGTGGCTCGCCTTCGCAGCCGTTCGAGCGCGAACCGTCGGCGCCACCCGCAGTTTGCGCGCGAGTGCAGCGAGATCGCCGTCGTCCAGCCCCCAAAGGCACAAGGCCAAAGTTAAGTAGTTGAAGAAGCCGTAATTAGCAGTTGCAAGAATCAACACTTGGAGCATGGCCAGCGCACCAACCGAAGCCCGCCTCATCCAGCGCGGCCCCCAAATTCCCCAAGGCACAACGATCTCGATGACCAACGTCGCGAACGCTGAAAGCCGGTGGCACCACGCCGGCAGTTGGTGCGCGTACCATCCCAGCCAGGTAGGCAGAGGCGCGGTTTCGTAATAAGTCACCGTCGCGGTGAAATCGCGCCAGCTCGGATCTCCGGAGAGGAGCTTCGCCAGGCCGGACTCGACGTGAAGGCGCACGAGCAGCCACTGCATCAAAAACACCGCCGGCAAGGCCGGAGGGTTCCCGCGATGGTCCACTCGCCCGGGCGCTACAAAAAGCGCCAACAGTGTGGTTTCCAGGAGCAATTGGTCCCATTGGAACGCAAAAAACACCTGCCCGACCGACACGAACGAAAGGTACAAGGCCCACAGCAACGCCAAAATGAGCCTCGGCGCTACGCCCCATACGAGACCGAGGCTTAGCGCCACGCCGATCCCAGCGGCGGTTTGCAACGTGCGATCGCTTGCGTCGACCCAAAACACCGTAGGAAGATCAGCGAAGCCGACGCGATCCCGGAGGGCTTCCAGCCACGGCGCCGCCGGTAAAAGACCACGCGAACCGATCAGCACCGGCACCTGCACTGCCAAAGACACGAAGGCAGCCAAGTGCACCAATCCCAAAGCTACGAAGAACAGGTTGCGCACATGGAGCCGCGGCAACGGGTTCCCCATGCGCTGGTGCTACAGCTCAGTTTTGTTCGTTTCCAGAATTGGGGTTGGCGTAGGTTCCGGTAGCGGCTCGGAACGCAGGGGCATGCGCTCGCACGTGAACTTCACGCTCGAGAGCTCCGTCGCGGGCGGGAAGGCGAGGTTTTGACTGCGCACCGCCAGTGTAACGCTTGCTTCACGACGGCCACCCACGAGCACCTGCACCGGAAAGGGCGCGCTGCAAAAATTGCGTTGCGTGGGCTGCAGTGGTGGCTTGAAAACGAAGCCGGCTCCGGGACGCGCCGGGTCGAGCAAGTGGCTCAGCGCCGACTGAAGGGCGAACCGGTTTGCGGACAGCACTTCGCGCACGGGCTGCAATCGAGCAAGGCGAGGATCCGGCCGCCGAACCTCGACCGACGCAATCCCTTCAGGCCGACAAGCTGGGAAGATCGGGTCTACGACGTTCAAACACACTTGCGCGAGGAACTCGCACAAACCGGGCTTCTCCGCGGCAAAGTCGCACGTGGGGTCCCCATCCACGCAGCGCACACGATTTGCCGCCGCTCCGTAACGATCGAGGACCGGTTCCACGGCCAGCGCCCGCCAAGCGACCTGGCAGCCGCCCGGTCGCTTCGGGTCGCGCCGGTCGCCACGAATCAGCAGCGGCGTCGGGGTTGGTGTGGGAGTTGGGCCCGTGGGCTCTGGAGTGGGCGTGGCAACCGGATCGCCGACTGCCAACACAGAGCGGGCAAGCAAGTCACCCAGCGGGTTTTGATCGCACGTGGCCAGTACACCCACCAAGGTAGCTCCTTGCGCCTGCCCGGCCTCGAGGGCGCTGCAATCGAACACGTTTCCCACCGCGGATACTGGCCCGAGGTCGCTCCCTGCCTGGTTGCTTGCATTGGTAATGAGCCCAGACGCAGTGGCTGTCGTGGCGGGCAGAGTAAACCGCAAGCTCGGCGACGCGAGCCAGTCGTCGTCATCCGTGCAAAATTCTCCATCCGGACCCATGGCCGGATCGGTGCCGGAACACGAACCAATGAGGGCCGTAATCAGAGTGCTCGTGGTCACCAGGGCGGAGCCTGGGGGCCCGCTGCCGTGGATTACTAGCTGCGCCGGACCAGCAGGCGCCTCGGCTGGCGCACCGCAATCGCGCACCAAAGACACGTTTGCAGCTTCGGTGCCGTTGCAACCCACCACTCCCGCGGCCGCGTTACCTGGTCCGTTCACATACGCACACGGAAATCTTCCTTCGCACTCCGCATCCCCGGCGGTGAGAATGGGGGTACAGTCGCGCGAAAGAGTCACGCCGTCCGCTTCGAACAAGGTTCCGCCGCACGTCTTCACCGGCAAGCCGCGGGCACACCCACAGACCAGTCCAGCCACAGAAACTCGGGGAAAGTCCACCGTGCTGGCACGTACGGCCACAGGGATCTTACCGTCCCGAGCCTTCCCGATGCTCCAAGTTTGCGCGCCGCGCACTGCAATTGCGATGTTGAGGAAGCCGCTGTTCACCACGATCCCGCTGGTGCCGGGAAGGAGTTCGTTGCCCTTCACGACCCCAGGCACGAACTTCGTCGGAACGTCCATCTCTTTCGTGCAGTTTGCCGCACACCCGTCTCCGCCAAACGGCCGACAGCGTACGCACTGCCCGAACGGGCAGTCGAGATTCGACGTGCACTGCGTGCCGTCACGTGGCCCACCCAAGCAGGCACCCCCGGCTTCGCACATGGCCTCGTCGGTACACTGCTGTCCGGCACGTGGCCCGCCGACACAAATGCCCCCGTCGTCGCATTCCTCCCCTTCTTCCGCGACACCGTTGCCGCACACCGGTAGGGGGACTGTGCGGGACACCCCAAACACCGAGGCGGCGCAAAGCCAAACAGGCAACGCGAACACCCCAATTCGCCGCACGATCCGAGCCAAGGCCACCATCGTCAGCCTTCTACAGCCACGCACAACACGTGGCAATGCAGAACTCGACGAAACGCGTTTCGCCTTTTGCTGGTGGCTCCTGGGGCTACGAGCAGAGGAAATCGCCAGTGCGAACACGTCCCCAGCGCCAAGAGCCGCTAGCGTGTCCGGTCAAAGCATACCCTTTCATTGCAACCAAGCGCGCGAATTGTCGGCGCGCAGCGCCGGGTGAGGGGGGCGGTTGTGTCGCGCTGCGATGTTGCAGGCCCCCCCCCCCCCCCCCCCCCCCCCCCCCCCCCC
>FMJZ01003715.1_pt1 | contig 46717 bp, 37 predicted proteins | sample 1987881 | NCBI WGS metagenome assembly FMJZ01 (sample SAMEA4378227, study PRJEB15110) | soil metagenome | biome: soil; feature: Field; material: Soil | place: India | collected 2015-03-11 | depth 0 m
ACTATGTTACCCAATGGCTGGTCGCGTTCACGGTTAACCCGCCTGGTGCCGGATCAACCGCGCCATCTGGGGCAGACTGGTATGACACCGGGGCCCAGATCAGCATATCGGCTGAAGCCAATCCCGGATACTCTTTCTCAGAATGGAGAGTGAATACTCCGTTAATAGCCATAGCCGATGCTTCATCGCAGCAAACTAGCGTAACCATAAACGGCCAGGGCGCTGTGACGGCATGCTTCGCATCATTCTACGCCGTCTCTTTCACCCAGACTGGTTTACCGCCTGGCACCGAGTGGAGCGTTACCTTCAACGGGGCTACGAAATTCTCTACGATGCACATCATAGTTTTCAACGATGTTCTCCCCGGAGAATACTCGTGGAGCGTGTCGACACCTATCCATGCGGGCCCGGGAGTAAGATACGTGGCCTCACCATTATCTGGAACATTAAGCGTGCCCTCGCAGCTGGTGCAGACAATAACTTTCTCAGCCCAGTACAGGGTTGCAATATCGTGGTCGGGTCTGGGTGCTGACGCTAACGGCGAGAAAGTGGTCACAATAATGGTGGGCGGCACGGTTCACAGCAGGAACGCTGGAGACGCTTTCTACGAGGAGTGGGTTGACTCTGGAACTACCGTAAACTACTCTTACGAGGAATTCGCGTCAACCATGGCTGGGGGAAAACGATATAGGCTTTACTCCGTCTCAGGCAATTCCACAAGCTTCTCCCACGACTTCGGCCCTGTTTCTGGGCCAGTTTACGAAACAGCTTACTACAAGGCTCAATACTATGTGGAAGTGGTAAGTGCTCACGGCAGCCCAACAGCCTCAACATGGGTTGACGAGGGAAGCAGCTTCACCGCCTCAGTAACAAGCCCGGCTGAAATCGTGGTCAACGACCATCAATGGATTTGCACGGGCTTCAGTGTCGACGAGAATCCTGTTCAAGAGGGCACGAGCTATACTTTCACAAGCGTGCAGGCGCCGCACACAATAGTGTTCTACTGGAAGCAACAGTTCTGGATACAGGTGAACAGTGTCCACGGTTCTCCAACACCCTCCCAGTGGGTGGACCAGGGTGGAAGCCTCATGGTGAGCGTGGCCTCGCCTGCGGACGAGTCTGACGAGACCAGGTTCAGGTGCACAGGCTACACTCTTGACAATAACCCGCCGGTTGAAGACGGGAGCACGAGCCATGTTTTCACGAATGTTCAGAGCGCTCACACCATCACTTTCAACTGGATCACCCAGTACAAGGTTACTTTCTACACTAATCCGGAAGACGGGTCGATAACTGTGGGAGGAGTTGTTAAGAGTAATGGCGAGAGCGAGTTTTACGATGAGGGAGCATCAGTCCCGATTGCATCAAGGGCTCCCGCAGGCTACTGGTTCTCAAGCTGGACAGTAACCGGCGGAGTGACTGTAGACGACTACGCGAGCCAGACAACCATTATGAACGTGGGTGGAGCGGGAAGCCTGTCAGCCAACTTCGTCGTAAACACTGTTTCAATAACCGTCACGTCCAGTCCCGTTACAGGCGGAGGCTTCATCAAGGTTGACGGCGTTTCCTACGCCACCCCCGTAACGTTCACATGGGTAATCGGGTCCACCCATGTTCTGGAGGCTGTTTCAACAGTCTCAGGCCCAGCAGGCACCAGGTATGTTTGGACAGGGTGGAGCGACGGCGGGGATCAGATCCATGTTTACACGGTTCCCAGCACGCCTGAGACTGTGACGGCGTACTTCACAACCAAGTACTACCTGAATGTGGTTTCGCCCTACGGCACTATTGGCGGCGAAGGCTGGTATGACGAGGGCTCAACAGCATACGCAACCCTTGAGGCGGGAAGCGTGGTGGAGAACGGTGTCCAATACATGTTTACCGGCTGGAGTGGCGACGCGTCTGGAACCGGTCTCGTCAGCAACCCGATAATCATGAACGGGCCGAAGACCGCGATAGCTAACTGGATGGCGGGAGTCTATACCGTGACCTTCGACAAAAGCCCTAGGCAAGGAGTAATCACGATAGACGGCACTGTTTACACGGGTCTCCCAGTCGTGCTCCTCTGGGTTCCGGGATCATCTCACGAGGTAGTGGTTCCGGGAATTGAGGAGGCTGGAAGCATAAGACACGTTTTTAGAGAATGGTCAGACGGCTCCACGAGGGCGAGCAGAACAATTGTTGCAGACACGCCTGGAGCAGTTTATATCGCTTACTACAACGTGCAGTACAGGCTGACAGTCTACTCGGACTATGGGGTAACCACCGGTTCTGGATGGTATGACGACGGTGCTGAAGCAGTCTTCTCTGTCTCACCCACCGTAGTGAGGGAAGAGTCGGAAGGAATAGAGTACACGTTTAAGGGCTGGGTTGGAAGCGGGGCTGGGGTATACTACACTGGGCCGGATAATCCTGCAAGAGTCATAATGACGGGGCCTGTTGAGGAGACAGCAGAGTGGGAACCATCAATGTACTATTTGAAGGTTGTCAGCGATTATGGCGACCCGTATGGAAGCGGCTGGTATCCTGTTGGCTTTGAAGCAAGGTTTGGAGTGAACACGCCTGTGAACCATGGGAACAGGACGCTTAGAGTGTTCCTAAACTGGTCTGGAGACATAAGTCTCAGGGAGCCTGCTGGAACCCTGATCATGGTTAAGCCGTATACTGTAATAGCCGGTTGGGATACTCAATACTTGGTGGTCTACAATACGACTGCTCCAAACGGGGTTTTACTGTCTGTCCCCCGTGTGCCTCAAACCCTGCCTCCGGGCTTCAACGTCTACGCTCAGTATTACTCGGCGGGAAGCAGGGTTGAGATTGGGCCGGCGCCTGAAATCGCGTATGGGAATCAGGATACAAGGTATTGTTTCGAAGGCTGGGCGATAGACGGGAAACCCGTTACTTTCAGCCTGAACCTGGGCTTTACTGTAGATAGGCCTCTCAACATCTCCATGATCTATGGAACAGAGATAATTCTGACTGTAAACGTAGTGGGCGTGAACCAGCCTTACACCGCTAGGCTGACGGTGGAGAAGAGCCAGGCCTACGTGGTAGACATCACCCCGGCATCCCCGTTCAAGGAATGGGTTAAGAAAGACAGTAGCTTAACCCTAACCGTCTCAAGCCCGAACAAGATAGGCTGGGGCGAATGGGCTGTTTTCAAAGAATGGACCGGGGGTGCTCAGGGGCGTCAGAAAACAGTCTCGCTGAAACCCTCGGAACCGATGACGGTTAATGCAGTGTTCTTCGCAGCAAACCCGGTGGCGGAGTCAATACCCTACTCGCTTCTAACCGGCATAGTGTCAACAGTCCTCTCCCGTTTAATAAAGAGGAGGCGTGAAGAAGAGCATCAGGAGCATCGGCGCTACTCTCCAACTTTGGGAATAATGTCGCTAGCAGCCGTGCTGGCTGTAGCAACAATGGTGAGCATCAGCGTATCCATGGGCTACGGGATAAACGTGTGGGAGCTTCCCGATTTAACAAACTGGGCTGTCGTGTTCACCGTTATAGAGGCTGTCGTCTTCCTGGTTGCGACTCTGCTCATCACAATGCCTGCTTACCCGAGGAGGATGAAGATCCCCGCGATCCATCCGAATCCCTACGGTGTTTAAGATGGGAGTCAGACAACTCGTGAACAAACAACGGCTTTATAGTCCCGTTGAACTTAGGTTAAGCGAAGCGATGGAAAGTTGAAGGAGCTCAGGGAACTCAGTGAGACACACGCCCACTTTCTAAGACAGCCGTACGGCTCGTTCTACTCGATGGACAGTCTAGACTTGCAAATCATCGAAGAAGTCCGTAAGCGCGGCCCGAGTAACATTGCGGAAATATCCAGAGTGTTAAACGTGGCTCCGTCGACAGTCTCAAGGAGGCTGGAGAAAATGGCTGCGTCCCTCAAGCTTAGAATACTTACGAACCTGGCCTACCACAAGATAGGTATTAGAAGAACAATTGTTGAGATAGAGCCTGAAGCGGGGGGCGAGGGAGAGTTGATGGAGAGAGTCTCATCCCTAAGCTACTGGTTTCAATCCTACAGGATACTGGGGAGCCTAGGCTACCTGGTGGGCTTCAAAATACCTTACGCTTTCCACAATGCTTACGAATCGATGCTTAACAGTCTTAAGGAGAAATACGGGGTGAAGCGCCTCAGCGTTCATCCCCTTGGTGAAATAATTGGCGTCGGACCATGTTTCAAAAACTATGACGCGGAGGCTAAAAGATGGAGGATTAACTGGAACGATATAAGAAGGAGCCTGACGGAGTCTAGCCCCATAATTCTCGACGACCCTCCCGGTTACAGTATGGAGGCCGATTCCCTGGATGTTCAAATAATGCTCATCCTTGAGAGTGATGCGCAGACTTCAATGTCTGAGATCGCAAGGATCACGGGAGTCTCGGTTCCAACAGTTTCGAACAGGATTAAGAAGCTGACTGCTAATGGGCTGATCCTCGGCTACGTTGCAAACATCCTCCCATTTCCCTTTGAGGACTCCCGGCTCCTCCAGTTAATAGTGGAGTTTCCAGGGGAAACGGAGATGCAGACCTTTGCCTCAGGCCTATTGCAAACACCTTTCCTCCTGAGTTTCCAGAAAGAAATCATGAAGCTGACACTCTTCGCCAGGCTGTATCTGTCTAACCGGGAGTATCCTTCACTGTCCGACCTTCTGAGAAGCCTGGTGAGAGACGGGTTTCTGAAAGGATTCTCCGTTGTTGAACTGGACATGACGAGTGAACAGTCTAGAAAAATACCCGTGGGACTGCTGGATTCTAAAGGCCAGTGGCAATTCGGCTAACCAAGAACAACCGTTTAGTTGTCTCTCCAGAATTAGCGCGCTAGTTTAGTTTTCAGACAAAGCCCAGGCCTCTTAGCGCCCCACCATGTCTGTATTTTTCAATGCAGACAGCAAATGTCTGTATTTTTCAAATCAAACCTAGTCATAAGTATAGATAATTCTAATTTCCCCTTGTGGCGGGCCCCAGCAGACCTAGTAAAAACACCACGCTCGTCCTATTGATAGTGATAATATTGTTCACGGGTGGCTCGCCTCTTAATCACGCCGGGGCGGAAACACCCGCGGGCTACGATCTGCTCGTCATCGGACCCGAATCCTACAGGAGTATTCTGCAAGGCTTTTTAGACTTTAAGGCAACACAGGGCGTAAAAGCCAAGTTCTACCCGATCGAGCTGATCAGCGTTAATGCAACGGGACAGAGCGTCGCTGAAAAACTCCACGAGTTCATCGCTGAAGAACACAAGCATTCCGGCGTCAAGTATCTTCTTCTCGTGGGAACATATGAGCATGTGCCTACGAAATACGTTTACTCGCCGAGCGACGAGCTTGGGCTTGCCGACTTCAACTATAAGCCGTCCGACTGGTATTACGGTGTCCCAGACTGGAACGAGTCTGAAGTCGGCCTCCTAGGCGGGAACATTCCTAAGATCGCTGTAGGAAGACTGCCGGCGAGGAATGGGGACGAATTAAACCGTTTAATCAAGAAGATTATTCGGGCGGAAGCAGATTTTCAGCCAGGCCTTTTCCTCATATTGAGGGACCAGGCTGTTAACGTTGACTCGCTACTGGACACGCTGGACGCCTGCAGCCCGGCGCGCTTGGGCACGACGCCGAGCATCTTAGAATCTTCCCTCTTTAAAAACGTAACCTACCTGGTGACAATAACACACGGCAGCCGGGATGCGCTTTTCACGAGAACGTTGAACGGGGAGTTGAAACCACTAATAACCTGCAATGAGGCGAGCAGAATAGTGGAGAATTACGCTGTCCACTACATAGCCGCCTGCTTTGCGGGAGCACTCGACCTGGAGGGTGAAAGCCTGGCCCGTGTCCTCGTCACGTCGGAAGGAGGACCAGCCCTAGTTATCGCCAGTTCTAGAACAGAATGGTCTGACAACCCTATTCTACCAGAATTCTGGAAAAGGTTTTTCGCCACAGGAGACGTGGGTCAATCATTCCTGGAGGCTGTTGAAACATACCTTCTCGACACGAGTTTTTTCTCACCGTCCAAGCCGTCATTCAGCCCGTACAATTTCTACCTTAACAAGGTGATATACGGGGATGTGTCTTGGAGAATAAAAAACCCTAGGGGCAACATAACAGATGGGGAAGCATTGCCTAATCTAAACACCCCTGTGGAAAACAGTTTTAAAGATATTTCGGACGCGAGCCGTGTTGAAAAAGAGGCTGCTCCCGCTTGGAGCATTATAGTCCTCCTGCTGGCAGCGTTTTCAGGCTGCACACTTGTGCGAGACGTGAACTCTTTAAGAAGGGCAAGTGCGCGCCTCAGGTGGAAACCGCCGAAGATTTTCGCTGAAAGTTTAAAAACTAAGGATACATGCCTGGATTAAGTTGCAGCATGTAAAGCTTATCGCGGGACTGGTTTTAACCTTAATCGGCGTCAGCCTAGTATTGGGCTTCCCGCCTGGTAAAACACAGTATTCCCAGGGGGGTAATGGGGCGGTGTCGAGAGAAGCCCGGGTGGAGTACATGGAGAAACGCAACTACACCTATATTCTGAGCCAAAGCTTCCTGCTTAGAAACCCTTCTAACAATACTGTGGTGGACCTGGTTTACATGTGGCTCCCGGTTAACGCGAGCAACCAGTTCGCAAGGCTCTTGGAGACAAGCATGGAACCATTATACAGGAAAAGCGGCGAAGACGGTGTCCTGATGCTCGTCTACAACGTGAGCCTGCAGGGGGGAGAAACCATGTGGCTCAACGCCACGCTTCAAGTGGTTGTTGAAAAATACAGGCTTCTCATGGAGAACATTCCTTGGCTTAACTATTCTCAGGTTGAGAAGAACACGGGGGGTAAAAGGTACTGGGCTGTTGAAAACCAGACCTATGTTTCAATAGCTCAGAGCATCGGCTTAGACTCGAAGGATCCTGTTGAAGCATGCAGCAGCATTGGTAGATGGATACTTGCCAGGCTTGACTACCAGCCGACTTGGAGAAGAGGCGCGGAGCGCGCGCTTATTACAAGGGGCGGCAGGCTGATAGTCTCAGGCGACTGCGAGGAGGTTGCCGACGTTTTCGTAACACTCGCAAGAATACTTGGAATACGTTCGAGAGTGGTGCACGGCCTCTACCTGCTTGAGGACAAGGATGTTGTGACGATGTGGATAAGGAGGACTGAAACGGGTTACGATACATCAGACAACTGGGGTGGGCACGCTTGGCCCCAGATATATGTTCCGCGAGCAGGATGGGTTGATGTCGAGCTCCTCGAAGGACGGACTGTTAAAATAGGCGACTTCTCCCAGTATCATGTTAAGTACGGCTTTGAAGAGAAGAGCTTCCTGGGTTCAACCATGCTCTACTGTCAGGCGATGTATCTGGAGACAGACTTTTTCCACTTCGCTTTCAGGAGGGCTCAGTCTTGAGGATTTCAAGAATACTAGTGTCGATCCTGGTCATAGCGGTTTCAACGACGCTGATAACCCTTCCCGCTAAACCCCAGTTGAACTATCTGATCGGGCTCAACATGAAGGTGGAGTTCATGGATAACGGGATAGCTAGGGTAACTTTAAAGCAGCATCCTTTCGACGCAGCCGGCAGAAGCCTTATTTCGAACAACGAGGTTGTAGAAAGAATCGTCAGCGGACAGGATTCAACCCTAACCCTAGTCCTGCTCTTCTTCACGACAGACCCTTCTAAAACATTCTACGTGATCCACTCCCAGTCAAAGCTGGAGCCTGACGAGCAGGTCTTTTGCAACACGGGCACGCCGGGCGTGATGGAGACGCTTAACGGCGCGGTGACTCTTACCGTCGACATATTCTTGAACACCACGAGCAGCCTCATACCGCTAGGCGGAGAAGTTTACCAAGTGGTTGTCACAGACTATTTCACGCTCACGGACCCGCGCAGCTGGATAGACGTTATGGACCTCAGGTTCCCGGGGAGGGTTAGGCTGCTTAATTTCACGGTGGACCCGACTTGGGCTAAGCCCCCCTTCGTCGCGAACACCACCCGGCTGCAATGGTTGAACACGAACGAGGCGGATGCCCCTGACAACTATGTTCTCACACTCCGAATACCCGGGGTTGTAGTCTCCGGCACACCCGTCAGGCTCAGGGCAGAGGTGTCTGCAGCAAGGTTTTCAAACGCAACCTCGTCCCTTCAAGTGAGTGTTAGAAACACGGGGGACAAGGAGGGTGTTTTCACAGTCGTTCTAATCGAGGAAGGCTTTGAACAAGCCAGGAAGATCAGCCTTAAGCCCGGCGGGGAAGCATCATTAAGGTTTCCCGTGTACGCCCAGAATGGGGGGGAGTTGGTGGTGAAGGTTTTCGGAGGAGGAGAGCAGCTTGACGAGCATAGGTTAACCGTTACTGTTAAGCCTGGAAGCAGCCAGACGTCAATCGTCAGCGCGATAGGTTTAATCCTAATGGTTATCGGAGGCTTCACAATACTTCTCTACCTGGATGAGAGGCTTAAGGAGCACCCGCGCGCGCTAAAGGGTTCAAACATCTTAAAACCCGGGGAAAGGGTTAACGGGAGCTAGGTTTATAATGCGAACCGTAGCCGTCTTATTCGAAAAGCAATGAGGTTCACCGAGGGTTTTTGGCGCATGCGCCCAGGCGTCACACCCCACTACCCTGTGCAGGTTCAAGAGGTTAAGGCTGAGCCCAGTTCCCTAACCGTCTACGCCGCAACCAGACGAGTAGCCCACCGCGCCGACACCATAAGCCTACCCTTGTTAACCATCCGCTTCACGTCCCCCATGGCAAACATTATCCGCGTACAGGTTTTCCACCATAAGGGGCGGAAGTCCTCGAAACCCTTTTTCCCGATAAACACGGATCCTGAGGCGAGAGCAGAGGTTTACGAGGATGCGCAGGCAGCGACGCTGACCAGCGGGAGCTTAACTGTCCGGGTTGAGAAGAAAGGAGGCTGGCGGGTGATGTTTAAGGACGGCGACCATGTTATCACCAGCAGCGGCTGGAGGGGAATGGGGCTGATGGATGCTCCTGAAGGAAAATATTTGAGGGAGCAGCTTTCCCTGAGTGTTGGGGAATACGTCTACGGGCTGGGCGAAAGGTTCACCAGCTTCGTTAAAAACGGTCAGACTGTTGAAATGTGGAACGAGGATGCTGGAACAATAAGCGAGCACGCCTACAAGAACATACCGTTCTACTTGACGAACAGGGGCTACGGCGTGTTCGTCAACCATCCTGAACGCGTCTCTTTCGAAATCGCCTCTGAAAACGTGGAGAGAGTACAGTTCAGCGTGCCCGGGGAATACTTGGATTACTTCCTGGTATACGGGCCCTCGCCGAAGGAGGTTTTAACACGCTACACTGCTTTAATCGGGAGACCAGCATTGCCGCCGGCATGGTCCTTCGGCCTATGGTTAACCACTTCGTTCACCACAGACTACGATGAGGAGATGGTAACCAGCATTATAAACGGGATGGTCGAGAGAAAAATTCCTCTTCATGTTTTCCACTTCGACTGCTTCTGGATGAAGCAGCTTCACTGGTGCGACTTCAAATGGGATGAACGGGTCTTCCCAAATCCGGGTGAGATGCTTAAGAGGCTGAAGAAGCTGGGCGTGCGTATCTGCGTCTGGATAAACCCGTATATCGCCCAGCAATCAGAGCTTTTCGACGAGGCTGTTGAAAAAGGCTTCCTGCTCAGGAAGCCCGGCGGGGATGTTTGGCAGACGGATGACTGGCAGGCTGGAATAGGAATAGTTGACTTCACAAACCCTGAAGCATGCCGCTGGTTCAAGGATAAGCTACGCAAACTAGTAGAAATGGGTGTAGACTGTTTCAAAACAGACTTCGGGGAGCGGATCCCGACGAACGTTATCTACCATGATGGTTCAGACCCTTTAAAGATGCACAACTACTATACATACCTGTATAACAAGACTGTCTTCGAGGTTTTAGAGGAGGGGTTCGGCGTGGGTGGGGCAGTTGTCTTCGCCCGCTCAGCCACAGCGGGCTGTCAAAGGTTCCCAGTCCACTGGGGAGGAGACTCCACCTCAGCATACGAGTCTATGGCTGAAAGCCTCAGGGGAGGGCTCTCGCTCAGCCTCTCAGGATTCGGGTTCTGGAGCCACGATATTGGAGGATTCGAGCAAACACCCTCGCCGGATCTCTACAAGCGCTGGTGCGCGTTCGGCCTTCTCTCCTCGCACAGCCGCCTACACGGTAGCAGCACGTATCGGGTGCCCTGGGTTTTCGACGAGGAGGCCGTGGAAGTACTGCGCTTCTTCACCAGGCTTAAGTGTAGGCTTATGCCATATGTTTTCAACGCTGCGTGCGAAGCCCATGAGAAGGGCGTGCCAGTGATGCGGCCAATGATGCTGGAGTTCCCCGAGGACCCTGCCTGCGATCACTTGGACCGCCAGTACATGCTGGGAGAATCGCTGCTCGTCGCGCCAGTATTCTCGCCCGAGGGGATTGTAGACTACTATCTGCCCGAGGGAAGGTGGACGAACTTCATAACCGGGCAGGTGGTTGAGGGCCGGCGCTGGGTGCGCGAGAAACACGGGTATTTGAGCCTACCGCTGATGGCTAGGCCGAACACAATCATACCCGTGGGCGGCAACGATCAGAAGCCTGACTACGATTACGCGGACGGAGTAGTATTCCACTTATTCGAGCTTCAAGAGGGCTCAAGGGCTTACGCTCGGGTTCCAACAGTTAAAGGCAGTGTTGCTATGACCCTGGAGGCGAGTAGAGCAGGGGGAAGCATCATGGTTAAGGCTGGCGGCTCATCTAAAAAATGGTTCCTCCTTCTAAGGGGGATAAGCAGGGTTAAGTCAATTGAGGGGGGAACAGCTAAAACGGACGCGTTGGGCACACTGATAATCCCGTCGGAAGGCACAGAACTCCTAGCCGTCAGTCTTTAGTATATTTTAGGAACCGTGAGGAGTTAGATGAGGAGATACATCGTTATGTTTTTTCAACAATCCTCCATTTTCTAGTTATCCATGCTTCCGCGGGAAAACCATACGCGATTATCCTCTGCGCTCTGTGCCCTCCAGTCTTATGTATCAGCACAGGTCCCCTGATTCTCCTACACTCAACCACGATCTGTTCACCAACAAGTTTATCTCTCTCCGCTCTACCAATCAACTGACTTTTCCCTCCTCCCAGAGCTCTTTAAGAACCCTGATAGTAAGACCCAGATCAAGCCTAAGGTCATTAGCTATATCAAAAGTATCTGCCTCCTTTCTTTTTTTAAGGTATTTGAGTATCTCCTTCCTCGCCTGAGCCTTAGAAACGCTCCTTATTTGAATAAACCTTATCTCTCTAACAGTATCCAAGTAATGCTTAACAGCTTCACGTATGAACTCACTCCTGGACCGAGCATTAACCTTATTCAATAAGCCGTCTATAGCTTCCAACTCTTCCTCGTCGAACCTTACTGGAACGATTTTCTGTTTAACCGCTCTCTGCATAATATATACATCGTATTACATTGTATATAAGCATTTCCAAATTCTAAAGTAGGCATGGGTGCTTATATGCTCGCCGAACGCTGAAAGAGTGCTCGAGTATCTAGGGGCAAGAATACATGCGTTGAAAACCCCTAGTATCAGCGGTAAATCAGCATTATGTTTAAAGTGAAAACATTATAACTTAAGCCACCTGCTTGACATGGAATATGTGCTACGAGAGGGGTCTTGCAGCCGTAATGCTGGAGGAAACCGATCGGGTGGCTCAAGTCGAGTTCATCTCCCACACTGGCTTCGCGAGGAAGGTCTCGGGAACCGATCCTTTGAAGCAGCCTGATGAAGCACTCAGGAGGACATATGATGCTCTTGACCTAGACATGATCTGGGCAACTTGGGACCCGGTGCACCCCTGGGATATTCTTGGAAGAAATACAGAATCCTTCAAGACTAGGGTGGACTCATGGTCGGAAGCATACCCCACGACATGGAGAACAGTTTTCAACGTTAAAACGGTTGAAGATGTTCTTGAGTTCAACCCGCTGGAGGAGTGGAGAATACCGAGCAGGGAGGAACTGGCGGAGTTCTTCAGAAGAGAGCACTCTGCGAAGCAGGCGTTCTACAGGAGCCAGCTGGTCCCAGGAGGCAAATACCAGACGTGCTTCATGTGGCTAATAATGACTTTCGGGTTAGAGTGGACGGTTAAAGCGGCATACCGCGACCCGAAGCGCTTCGGAAAACTCTTGGAAAGGTTCCACCGGGTCTCGACGCTCGAGTTCGAAGCATGGGCGGAAACAGGCATAAAGGTTTTTATAAGCCACGACGACATCTGCTCCACGAGAGGACCATTCTTCCCGCCGAAGTGGCTCAGGAGACACGTTTTCCCACGCTACGAAGAGCTCTGGAGCATTTTAAAGTCGAAAGGGATAAGGGTACTCTTCTGCTCAGACGGCGATGTCACGCAGATAGTTGACGACATAGCTAGGGCTGGGGCGGACGGGTTCATACTGGAGGAGTGCAGCGACCTACACAGCATAGTTGAGAAACACGGGTTTGAGAAGGTTATAGTTGGGGGCGTGGACATCGGTGTTTTAACCTACGGGAGTGTTGAAGACGTTGTGAACGAGGTTAAAAGATGCTTAAGAATAGCCGGTGGATACCCGGGTTACTTCATAAACGTCTCCGGCTCCATACCGGATAACGTGCCGATTGAGAATCTTGAAGCATATTTTGAAGCATGCAGGAAACACGGTAGGAGGCCGGTTGAATTAACCTAGCGCGTCTACCCATTGCGATTTTAGACAGCTTAAGACCATCTAGTCGTAAAACGACAAGAATTAAAAAACCTCTAGTCGTAAAACGACAAGAATTAAAAAACCGGAAAATCCTTGGGAAAAACTTGGGAAACAGGGATTTCGAAGCCTTTACGATAGCTTAATTTTTTGGCGTAAATCATCTTCTTTACGAAATAAACTTAATCACCGCTTAGCAGCATAAGTATAGCACCTGGTGAATATGGAAAATGAACAGGGCTAGGAGCAACACTCGGGGAATACTCATGCTTACAATACTGATTGCAGTAGCAGTATCGGCGGTGAACGCCGCGGTCTTCGTATACTACCCGATGGATATAGCTGCAAGCTGGAGTAAACGCCCAATATACTTCGACACGGCTAACACTAACGCTGGCGGGCCCGACCTTACCGGCACGATAACAGTAGAGCTGAGTGAGGAGGGTACTGTCGCAGACATAACGGTTCATCCGTCAAGGAGGGGGACGACGCTCTACCACAACATAGTGAAGATTAAAAACGAGGATACTCAAACATACTACTTGTGGATTAAAGTAAACACCGCGTTTGACGACCCAAGGATTTCGGAAGCAGTACTCATAGTGGGTTCAGCTCAAATCAACCTTAGACAGACAGGCTTAACAAGCATAGGCAGCATAAACCAAGGTGGAGAGCTAAGCGTAAGCCTGAGGCTGAAGATCTCAAGCACCGTACAAGGATCTGATAGTGCTTCGATGGAACTAGTATACTCGCCTCAGTCGACTGAGACGCCGCCGTAGGCTGAGGAGCAGCGATGCGAGCGAAACCGCGCTGGCACCTCCCTATCGTTTTTTCTAAATCCATCCATTCCAAACTATCCGTTTTACTCATCCTCCTCATCAATGTAACGCTTGTTGGTGCCACTGTCCTCGCGTATTACGATTTCACCGTGGCCGTTAGCTGGGTTGACCCACCTGTAAGTTTCCGAGACCCTAACACGCCGGGGGTTTCAGTAGAGCTCTATGATGATGCTACCAGCGCGAGGGTTGAAGTGGCTTCCCCCGGAGTACTGGCTCTCATAAAGAGAAGTGCGTTCATCTGGGATGATTACTCTGACAACCCGTTCACCAGCGGGAGGCTCACCATTAACGCTGGCACCTGGAGCTGGAACCCAGCAGGATACATAACAGTGTCTGCAAGCTCCTCAGCATCAAGCTGGGGAGGCGCGTGCGTCGCCCGTTACGCGGCAAGCCCTCCCGCCGGGACAAGCGTGGTGCATGTCCTCGTGAAAGAGCTCCATATTACGAACGCTAATAACCAGTACAGCGGGCTCATCATGGCTAATTCACCATCGCTTTTCAACCTGATGGGGTATCGCCGTGGAACCGGGGCTAGCAGATTCATAACCATAAGGAGGCTGTCAGGACTATCATGGACTACTGTTGTTGAAGCTTCGTTAACACTGGCTGAGAACACGTGGTTCATCTTCCTGGGTAGGAGGGAATACTCTGGGGGTGTTGGTTTCACCGTCTACAGTACGGCTGGCTTGCAGCAGGGCAGTCCATTAAGCGCCACTGATACAGCTTTCCCAGTCAACCTTGTTGGCGTCGGCGTGTATAGAGCGGGTGGCACGATAACCGCATATTTCGACGATTTCGTCGCATGCGCGAACGCCAACCCCAGGTTCGTAAACATCACGGGGCTTGAGGAAGGCTGGACAGTCCATCTCTACGACGGCGGCGGGTCTCTCTTAACCCAGGCTACAGCAGGCTCAGACGGGAAAGCCAGCCTAGATGTTTTAACCAGGCCAATAGTCAGGAATGCGCGCCTCGAAGTAAGACAGGGGGGAATAGTTATCCTGCCCTCCCAGTCGTTCAGCGAGGTTGTGGGTGGAGATGTCTACGAGTGCAGCGTAAAGGACATGAGCATACTAGGGTTTCAAAACCAGGACTCCAAGATTTACAACGCTTACCTTAAAGTTAAAAGCGTCGAGGTGCCGGAGGGATACTTGGGCTCGATAAACCTGTGGGTTGGGCCTTCTTTTGGAACCACGCCTATTCAAATAGTGGGAAGCAATGTTCTTGTTGATACAACCTCTGAAGTAATGCTGGACGAGTTTGACGCTAGCCTTGTTCACGGCACGTTCAGCCTCAGCCCCATGCCGCCCTCGCAAATAGTTCTCACGCTCAGCTTCCACTACTATGTTCCAAGCTCCAGGGTTGAGGTCGAGTATCCCGTTAAAGTGATCATCCATGGGTAATCGTAGTGCGGGCATCAAGTGTTTGCGGCATAGCCTCCCTCGCTTCACACGCTATTTTCTCCTCCTTATTCTAATACTCCTCGCCCTAGCCAGGTTCATAGATTTTCCTGTCTCCTTCTTCATGGTTTCAGGCAGGTCTATGGAGCCGACTCTTCTCGTCGGAGACATTATTATAGGGGTCAAGGGCAACTACACTGTTGGCGACATTGTTATTGTTAAAGGCTTTAACAGGGTCAACTGCATAGTCCACAGGGCTGTGAACATTACTGGTGGAATTGTTGTTACTAAGGGTGACGCTAACCCTGGGCCGGATAACCCGATAGGCAGAGAATACGTGCTTTACAAGGTTGTCCTCATCGTACCGAGGCTCGTCTGGGTTCCTCCTTTTCTAGCCGTATTGTTCATCCTAGGGTTCAGATACTTTAGAGGTCTTCTCCATGGGGCTGAGATCGGCAGGACGCTGCTAACCGTTGTCCTCTTCTTCTCCATTTTAAACATTATTACGATGACCATGATCCCGATATTCCACGTCCACCAGACTGTAGATGTTAAGAGGCCCAACATAGTTCTGCGGTCCACATCAGTCTCTGAGGACTACCGGTTCTTCAGGGCTTTCTACGGGGATATATGCATGCTCGAGTTCACAAGGGTTGAAACGGTTAAGATTAACGCTACCGGCAGGGAGTTCACCCCGCACCAGTTCTTCTTTGAAAACAACACTCTGGTGGTGAGTGTTCCGCTAGAAGTCTACGAGGCTCTTTACGCTAATTCTTCTTCAACAGCATCCTGCTTCCGGGTCTACTGCAAAATACTGTTTGACAAGGCTAGTCTCACCGGCCACTATCCTGTAACCTTCAGCTGGAGAAGAATCGACGTCAAGACTGTTAACAATGCTGTAATAGTGTTCAATCCTAACCCTGTAACCTTCAACACTTCTTTCGAAATCCAGTATTACGATACGGATGAGGATGGAAGACTCTGCTACGTTGGCTCAGACAGGTTTGACAAGACTCTTCAACCTGTTTCAGGCTTCACAGTCAAGCCTGAGAAAAAGGGAGTGGCTTGCTACGTGATAATGAGGTATGTTTTCCTCGGTAGCAGCATTATGGAGTCTAAGAAGGTGGATCTGGTTGGCGGCTAAGATAATTCTCCCGCTTGCAAAAAGGCTTCGAAAATGGCTGGCAGTGGGCGCCCTGGCCTCAGTCGCCACCGGAGTATTCTTCATAATGCTGCTCACCCTCCCGCTAGTGGTTTTCGAAGGCGACTTGCTGAACGGGAGTATCGCAATAACCTGGTATGAGCTTAAGAACTACGGCGAGCCTTTTGACCACCCGGGGTTGACAAGCATCACTTTCCTTTCAATACCTGTTTTCACCACAGCATTCTTCAGCATATCCGTCGGCCTTTTAACAATCGTCAAGGTTTCCCGGAGCACCATGGTCAGCTACACTATTGTCGAACTGCTCCTAGGGGCTTTAGAGGCATGCGTGGTTTTCACAGGCGTATTCTACTCCCTTAGTATCAACGTTATCCACGCTGTCTCAGTGCTTCCAAAACAGGCAGGAGGAGCCGGTTCAGCAGGCCTGCTCGTCATCCAGAGCTCAGCCAGAAGTGAAACTTTCGCATTAACGCTAATGAGACAGTTTTACCCGCTGGTCTTCGCAAACATTCTCCTCACAATCCTCGTAGCAATAATAGGTTATGAGACTGCGAGAGTTTTAGAAGCCGTAACCAAGAAGAATAGGTTTGACGCGCGCTGGGAAACAGGCCGTGCAGTCTCGGAAAAAGGCCTTTAGACCCAGTTTCCCTGTGTGCTACAAGCTACGCTTTCCATATAAACATTCAAGCCTGAAATAGCGCTTTCTCGCGAAACGAGTTTTTACTCCTAGGGCAAGCCTAATAATCTGCAGGACTTGTTTTAAAACGGCTTGAGAGATGAGGCTTTAAGGTGGCTCAAAGATGGGGTTTGGGACTTGACAGTCAGGATCCTACACGAAGCGGGAAGATACAACGCTGCCGCCTACTATTTGCACCAAGCTGCTGAAAAGGCTGCTAAGGCTCTACTCTGCCTGGTCAACGAGGCTTCCTGGACGCGCGCCGCTGGAACACCCCATGAAGCTTATGGTGAAACACATCCCGGAAAGCAGTTGAAGCTGCGGAGCGTTTAATAAGTTTCGCAAGGGGTTTCATCGAGGCGTGAGGACGACTACGCTTGCAAGCTATTAAGTTGTGGAGAGGCTAGCTGCAAGATACAGGCTTACAGCAGTAATACTCTTCGGCTCCCGGGCTCGGGGAGACTGGCTTTAAAGCGACTATGACATACTCGTAATAGGAGAATTCGAGAAGCGCGCGCGAAGCCCGTTAATTTTCGACGTATTGAACAGGGCATAGTGCTCTACAGGGGCAAGGATTACGAGAAGCTGCTTGAAGCACTTCAGGGATTAAGGGAAAAAAGGAATGCGAAGAGGCGGCACATCCATAATCCTGCTTGAAGCTGGGGAGAACTCGCCCTAGCGTGCCACGCTTGTTTTTTAAAAAAAGAAGGGTTAAGCTGCCTCTATGAGGGTCTCAGTGCTTCTAACGCCTTTCAAAGCAAGTATTTTCAAAGCTGTATTCTTCAACCCTTTGACATCCTCAGCCTTAATGAAGACCACGGCGTCGAACCTTCCGAAAACAGGGTAAGCATCTACAACACCCTTAATCTTCAAAGCCGCTTGACATATCTCCCGGGCAGCAGCGTAGCCGGCTTTAACGAGCATAACACCCCTCACCATGGTTCTACACCTCTAGGGCGATGAGCGTCTCGGTTGCAAGTACCCCCCTGATCCCGCTGATTCTAGACAACAGTGACGCGAGCTCCTTGAAGTCAGAAACCTTCACATCCACAACCACGTCGGTCCTACCGAAGGTTGGGAAAACCGTTTTCACACCCTTCATGCCTTTTATTTTCTTATAAACATCCTTATGCTTCCCAGAACCGGTTTTAACCAAGATGCATGCCTTCATTTTACAATTATAGTAGGCGATGGTTTTATATATTCTTTTTTCCTCTTTAAAACATTCGGCAATTCTTAACGTGCCCAGCCCTCCTTAAGCCTTCTCAACCCTTAGCATGTCGAAACACACGTTCAGCCGGATGAAAACATCGGGTTTAAACATTGTGGAAACAGGTGTAAACCGCTTCCTAGACCCATCCCCTAGCCTTCATCGCTTCAACAACCCTTCTAACAGCCACTACGTAGGCAGCCATCCTAGGATCAATATCCTTATCTTTAAACTCCTTCAAGGCTTCAACAACCTCCCAGAAAGCCCTGGTCATCTTAGCGTCAAGTCTCCTGTAAACCTTCTCATACCCCCAGTAGTATCTCGAAAGATTCTGCATCCATTCAAAGTAAGATACTGTCACGCCCCCAGCGTTAGCCAGGAAGTCGGGAACCACGAAAACATTCCTCCTGTGAAGAATCTCGTCGGCCTCAGGAGTAGTAGGCCCGTTCGCGAGCTCAAGCACAATCTTAGCCTTAATCCTTCCAGCGTTTTTTCCAGTTATCTGGTTTTCAAGCGCAGCCGGAATCAGAACGTCAATCGGAAGCTCCAGAATCTCCTCGTTACTGATCTTCTTCGAAGGCTCGTAGTTCAAAACGCTCCCAGTCTCCCCCTTAACCATGCTAACCCTACTGTAGGGCAACCCGTCCTCGTTGAAAATCCCTCCCTTGGAATCGCTCACCGCAACAACCTTAACATTCCTGAAGAGCCTAGTCGCCAAAAAATGCGCCAGGGAGCCAGCGTTACCATAGCCCTGAATCGCAACAGTCACCGCGTCCCCACCCTTAGGAGAAGCATCAGGAATATTCGAAAGCTCCCCGGGCGACAGGTAAAGCCTATCCTCATCCACCTCGAGACCCAGCCTGAGAAACCTAGCGGCCTCCCTCAAAACAAACATGCCTCCCCTCGCAGTAGCGTCCTCCCTCCCCTTGGAACCCCCAGCGATAAGAAGCTTACCCGTAATAACCTCGGGCACGTTGTAACCTGCGATCACCGAATACTCGTCCATCATCCAAGTCATAACCTGGGGATCCGTGTAAACATCCGGGGCGGGAACATCCTTCAACGGGCCAAGAAACCCTGCTAGAGCCCTAATGTAAGCCCTGGCAAGCCTCTCCTTCTCGCCGCTACTCATCTTCTTCGGGTCGCAAACAACCCCGCCCTTCCCCCCGCCGTAAGGCAAGTCTAGCAGAGCACACTTCCAAGTCATCCACGCGGCCAAAGCCTTAACCGTGTCCAGGTTCTCCTCAGGATGCCACCTTATCCCACCCTTAGTCGGTCCCAAAGCATCATTATACTGAACCCTGAAACCTGTGAAAACCTTGACGGAACCATTATCCATCCTAACCGGAATATTAACAATCAGCGTCCTCAAAGGCTCCCTGAGAAAAACGCGCGTAGCCTCATCCAGGTTCAGAACATCAGCACACCTGTCTACCTGCTTCTGAGCGTTTTTGAAGGGGTTTAACTCGTCAGCCATGAGTCACCAGTTGTTTATAATACGAAATATAAATTTATCGGAATGAATTCCCGATAAAATTGTTTCTCGAGATGCTTGCGAAAGTTTTCATTCCAAATATCTAATATATAAATCGGAAAAAATTTCCGATAAGCTTATATATTACAGCTTTGGCTGGGGTCAAATGATTTGAAAGCAGAAAATACGGATAACAGCACCGCATTCAAAAGGTATCATACAGATGTTATGGAAACCTCTTGGAAAACTAGGCTTCCTAAAAAATTCAGGGTAAGGATTTACAATAATTGTGTGAATATTCAGGAGTGTATTCAGGCCTGTGTCTACAATGTTCACAGGATTGGTGAGGAGGGAAAGCTTGCAGAGCCGGTTGAAGAGCTTTGCCGGGGATGTCACCAATGCACACTCTCATGCCCAAAGGGAGCAATATGCGTAGAATTAAACCCGGAGTTCCAGGGGCTTGGAGACTCATACTTCACTCCTGAAAGAATAGAGAACATATTCTTCGAGGCTGAGACAGGCAGGATCCCGGTTTCAGGAGCCGGTTACGGCGGTGTTTTCGCGGGCAGCGGTTTTGACGGCTTCTGGTTCGACTTCTCTGAGATAGTTAGGCCTACGAGGGATGGGATACATGGGAGGGAGTACATTTCAACCGCGGTAGACTTAGGCAGGAAGCCGCACAGTCTGGTTTTCAGAGGCTCTAGGCTTGTTTCAGAGCCTCCAAGGGTAGTCGAGATACCTGTTCCCATAATTCTCGACACCCCGCTCTCCTCATCCGGTAGAGGACTAAGCCTTGCACTAGCCAAGGCTGCTAGCATGCTCAACACTTTTTCAATCGTGAAGGCGGAGGATTACTTCGACGACCTGTCGCCCTATGTTTTCAACCTGGTGCCTAGAATCCGCTCCGGTAGGATTATGGAGTTCCCAAAGCTTATCGAATCCTCCCGGATCGTTGAACTAGATTATCAAGAGGAAAAGGTAGGTGAAAAGAAAATAAGGGATGATTTGAAACAGGTGAGGAAGATTAATCCTTCTGTAATAATATGCGCCAGGTTTTCGAATATTGATGAGGCGGCTGAGGATGCTGAAACTTCGGCGGAAGCCGGGGTTGAAATCGTGCATATTCATGTTGATGACAGCATTATCAAACATGATCCTGATGCTATTGTAAACACTATTCGAAGCGTTCACTCTTGTCTTGTTGAAAAGCATATGCGGGACGAGGTTTCTCTTATCTCCAGCGGAGGGATTGCTGAGGCTGCACACGTTCCCAAATCGATAATTCTCGGTGTAGACGCGGTTGCAATAGGGTTAGCATACCAGGTTGCATTAGGATGCAGAGTGTGCTACGGCGATAGGCACCAGAATGATTGCCCAATGAAGGTTGAAAACGCAGACGTCAGCCTTGCTTCCCAAAGGATTGTGAACCTCGTCAGTTCTTGGAGAGACCAGCTTCTTGAGGTTCTAGGTGGAATGGGTTTAAGAGAGGTGAGGAGACTAAGGGGCGAGCTGGGTAGAGCGATATTCTACAGGGAGCTTGAGGAAAAGGTTTTTGGTGATTCTGAATGATGCAGGGTAAGCTGGTTTTCAAAAAACCCGAGACGAAACCTGCCTTATCCAAGCAACCTTACACCATACATAGGTATGACGTTATTCTAGATAGGGCTAAATGTACAACGTGCGGCATCTGTGCTCAGACTTGCCCCGAGTACATAGGCTCCGCTAACATTGAATATGAAGCGTTCAAGAAGTCAAACGGGTTTCTCCGTATAACTAATACTCGCAACTGCTGCATCGGGTCAGACTGCCGGAGATGTGTGGAGGCATGCCCGACAGGTGCTTTAACGGTCAGGATTAACCCTCAGTATCTTGTTCTTGGAGACAAGCGGTGGACGGCTGACCTTATTCTCTCAACTTGGGAGCAGGCTGAATCTGTAAAACTCTCTGGGAGATACGAGTTTAGGACTGGAGACTCAGGAGGAGGATTCGATAGAATAAGGTTCGATTTTGAGCTCGAGGAGGAGGTAAATCTTAACGAGATCTTTGAGGCTAAGGATCTTGACACATCCATAGTTTTAAATAAGAGGAAGGATGGGCGACTGCAGATAAAGATTCCAATTCCGGTTTACGGCGCGGACATGTCTTTTGGCTCAATAAGCCTAAGGGTTATGCTTGCGAGGGCAATTGCAGCCAAAGCTTGGGAAATATTCACGAGCACCGGTGAGGGAGGTTATCCGAAGGAACTCCTACCTTTTAAAGACAATGTGATAACGCAGGTTGCAACTGGACACTTCGGCGTGAGCGCTGAAACCATTAAGAGAGCAAGAATAGTTTGTCTTAAGTATGCTCAGGGCGCTAAGCCGGGCCTTGGCGGGCATCTTCTCGCCGACAAGGTTACTCCCGAAGTTGCTGAAATCAGGGAGGTCGTGCCTAATATAAGCCTCTTCTCCCCATTCCCCTTCCACAATGTTTACTCCGTAGAAGACCATTATAGGCATGTGCAGCTGATAAAGGATATTAATCCTGAGGCACTCGTCTCCGTGAAAGTATCCACGCCAATAGACATCGACATGGTTGCCATCGGAAGCTATTACGCGGGAGCCAATATCCTTCAGATAGACGGGGGGTTCGGCGGAACGGGGGCTGCACCGGAGGTAGCTAAGAGGAACATCGCTATGCCTGTCGAGTATGCTATTCCGATTGTCCACAACTATTTGGTCAGAGAGGGTGTTAGAGATGAGATGGTAATAATGGCTAGTGGAGGAATAAGAACCGCCTTCGACGTGGCGAAGATAATAGCGCTGGGGGCTGACGGTGCGGTGATAGGCACGAGCGAGCTTGTCGCCCTCGGATGTAAGAGGTGTGGAAACTGTGAAAGGGGGAGGGGCTGCCCATCCGGAATAGCAACCACTGATCCTGCTTTAAGCCTCCTGATAGACTCTGAATGGGGAGCTCAGAGAATAATAAACATGTACTATTCATGGAAGAAGCAGCTTGACTATATTCTTTCAAAGCTCGGTTTAAAAAGCATCAGGGAGCTCCGTCCGAAGGACGAGGTCAAGTTCAGGAGAGGGCGGTACAACCATCTGGTTCATCTGGATCACTTAGGGTGATAGCATTGAAAGGCTTAGAAAGGATTTTGGAAGGCGGCTGCGGCGTAGTCGGCGTGGCCTCTTCAATACCGGTAAGAGGCATGTTTCTACTGAGGCCCCTCGTGCAGATGCATAACAGGGGCAACGGTAAAGGCGGCGGCATAGCTGCAGTAGGACTCTCAGCCAAGCAGCTGGGTGTTTCTAAAAGGGTTCTGGAGGACTGCTACCTGCTTCAAGTTGCCTATTTGGATCCAGGGGTGAGGAGGAAGCTGGAGTCAGAGTTCATCAAACCGCTCATGAGAATTGAACACTTTGAAAAGCTTCCCACACTGGAGGACCATGAGAGTATTGGCTTAGAGGTGAAGCCTCCGGAAGTCTGGCGATACTTCGTCAGGGTTGACGAGGACGTATTAAAAAAGTTCGCTGAAGAACGCGGCATACAGACGCTTAACCAGAGGAATGTGGAGGACGAGTTTATATACGGGAACAGCTTCGCATTAAACAGGAAATATTATTCTTCAACGGGTTTAAAGAAGGCGTTCGTATTGTCGCATGGGAGAAACATGTTTGTCCTAAAGATCGTCGGCTATGCTGAACAAGTCATAAAATACTACATGCTTGAAGACCTTGAGGCCCACGTCTGGATAGGCCACCAGAGGTACCCTACTAAGGGAAAGGTGTGGCACCCTGGGGGATCACATCCATTCATAGGTTTAAACGATGTCCTCGTCCATAACGGTGATTTCGCAAACTATTTCTCAATAACAGAATATCTTAAGCAGAGAGAAATATACCCGCTGTTCCTGACTGATACTGAGGTTGCCGCCCTATACTGGGATCTCTTAACCAGAATCTACAGGTACCCGTTGGAGTACGCGATTGAGGCGATTGCCCCCACGAGTGAAAGAGATTTCGCAATGCTGCCGGATGAGAAGAAAAGGATATACAGAGCTATTCAGGCTACTCATATTCACGGCTCTCCAGATGGTCCATGGTTCTTCATAATAGCTAGGAATGACGTTGAAAACGGGGTTTTCCAGTTAATAGGTATAACGGACACCTCTATGCTCAGGCCACAGATCTTCGCCCTCCAGGAGGGTGCCGTTAAGATCGGGATTATTGCTTCCGAGAGGCAGGCGATAGACGCTATGCTGGAAGAGCTTTCACGACATGACGGAAGATTCCGTCCGATGGCAGACTCCTACTGGTACGCGAGGGGGGGAAGCTACACTGATGGCGGAGCCTTCATATATACTGTGGATGGGTGTGGGAGCCTTGTCTGCACTGATAAATTTGGTAGAAGAGTAGCTGTTGAAGCAAGCGTTGCCCCAACAGAGTTTAACGGTACAGGACTAGGATTAGAAGATGCCGCCTGCGCAGGAGATAAGACGGTTAAAGAGGCTTTCAGTAAGCTTAGCGCCATAGAGCTGTTTAAACTGTTTTCCGAAAGGATTAGATCCTGGTCCGTCAATCAGGTTGTTTCATTTGCAGACGCCTTGGAGGAATACGGTGCTAAAGACGATGGTGAAACAATGAAAGCAGTAGGCTTGCTGACACTCCTCATCGACAAAAGGTATCCGTCTAAAGCCGGGAGGAACCGTTTAATCCCTGTTTTCGAGAAAGCTGTATACGGGATTCTGGATAAAGCGCCGCCGATAGGACCAGCACGCGTGCGCTCACTAAGCATGTTTAGACGAGTCGACTGGAGCTCTAGAAGAAGGCTTGCGGAACCACCTGGGAAGAGCAGTGTTCTAGTGATAGATGCCTACGATTTCCCGCCCGAAGGCGATGAAGGACTCTGCCGTCTCCTTGAGGAAGCGTATAGACTCGGGTGGAGAAGATTCATAGCTTACAACTTCAGGGGTCAGAGGAATTTTGGTGCAGGCCTCATAACGAGGGACAGGGTTAGGATAGATGTGTATGGAAGGGTTGGGGACTGTCTTGCAGCCTTCGCAGACGGTCCAGAGTTCTACGTGCATGGAAGCGTGCAGGATTCAGTTGCTTACTGCTTCAGGTCTGGGAAACTCGTCGTATACGGTGACGCTGGAAAAGCATTCGAGTATGGTGCAAAGGGTGGTGTAGCTTTTATCCTAGGAGACCTTGTGGATAGGCCTCTGATAAACGCTGTTGGAAGCGCGACCGCAGTTATAAACGGCTCCTGCATGGATTACATGGGGGAATCCTTCATGGCTGCTAAGGGCTTCATCATACTCAACGGAGTTAGGCTCGACGAGCAGGGTAGGCTTATTGAGAAGGAAACGCCTTATCCCGGTGGAAACCTTCTTCCCCTTGCGGCTGCTGGCGCAGTATACGTGAGAGACCCTAGGAAGACTGTTGGTGAAGACCAGCTTAACGGCGGGAAGATTGAAAGCATCGCGAGTGAAGACTGGAATAGAATACTTCCCCTACTAATGGAGAATGAGGAGCTGTTCGGAATAAGGGTTGAAGACCTTCTAAGGGTCAACGGGGTAGTCAGGAGGCCTGAGGAAGTGTATAGGAAGGTTGTACCGGTCCAGGTTGCCGCTTTAAGCAGGTATGAGAGAGGTGATTAAGATTGAACGTCATAGTTCTGATAAAACAGGTTCCTGATCCTAGGGAGTATGTCAGGGTGAGAGAGGACGGAACCTTGGACAGGGAGAGGGCAAGGGCGGTGATAAATGATTGTGACAAAAACGCATTAGAGGCGGCGCTTCAGCTTAAGGAGAAGCTTAACTCCAGGGTGGTAGCTGTCTCCATGGGTCCACTTAAGGCTGAGGATGCTCTCAGAGAGGCTTTAGCAATGGGCGTTGACGACGCTTTCTTAATCTCGGATAGAAGAGTCCGGGGTTCAGATACTTTAGCAACATCATATGTTCTTTACAAGGCTATTGAGAAGCTAGGGTCATATGACTTAATCTTATGCGGAGTTGAATCTAGTGATGGCGGTACTGCCCAAGTGGGTCCAGAACTTGCCGAATTCCTAGGACTACCCCAGGCAACGTTCGTGGAGGAATTTGAAGTAAAGGAGAATTGTATAGAGTTAAAGAGGAGAGTGGAGGGGGGTTACGAGAAACTCAGGATAGCGATGCCTGTCTTGCTGACAGTCTTGAAAAACGCTAACAAGCCAAGGGCTACAACTTTCTCAGGAATCCTTAAGGCTGTTAAGAAGCCTGTTGTAATATGGTCCCTAGATGATATTGGAGCTGAGGCTGTTAAAGTCGGCTTAGCTGGCTCGCCGACTAAAATAATGAAGATTGAGAAAGCAAGTCTTCAGAGGAGAAGAATTTTGATTGAAGGTGAGAGAGTTGAAGAGGTAGTAAATAATGTTTTAAGAAAGCTGAGGGAGGATGGCATAATTCTGGAGGCTGCTGAACAATGAGCAGCTACTCAGGAGTATGGGTATATGCTGAGCATAGGGATAACGTCGTCAGCAAGAGCACGTTAGAAATAGTTGGTAAGGCACGTGAACTAGCTGGTAAGCTTGGAGCCGAATTGGCAACAGTTCTTTTCGGTCACGGTGTAAGCCATCTTGTAAACACGTTGGCTGAATATGGTGTCGACAGGATTTACCTTGCTGACAGTGAAACGCTTAAAGAATATAAGACTCTTCCATACGCTAAGCTGTTGACAGAGCTTGTAAGAAGCCATAGGCCGGAGATAGTTTTGTTCACAGCAAGCACTCTAGGCAGGGACTTGGCGCCAAGGGTGGCTGCGAGCCTGAGGACAGGCTTAACCGCGAACTGCATCGACTTAGACATAGGTTGTTTCGAGGACAAGGAGAAGGGTAAGAAGCTTGAGAGAACCCTGTATCAAATCGTTCCAGCATTCGGGGGAAATGTTGTTGCAACAATAGTCACCCCCTACCATAGGCCGCAGATCGCTACGGTAAGGCCTGGAGCATTCCCGGTTCCGGCGAAAGCTCCGGGTAAAGGAGAGGTTTTCCGCGTTAAGGTTGATCTGGGAAAAGGAGATGACAAGGTGGAGGTTCTCGAAGTTGAAAAAGTCTCTGAGGAGTCTGAGCTGGAGAACGCGAGAGTAGTTATTGGAGTAGGGGTGGGAGCGAGGGGCCCCGAAGGAGTCAGGATGCTTAAAAGGCTTGCAAAAGCTTTAGGGGGAACGGTGGGGGCTACTCGGCCAGTAGTAGATGCGGGATGGCTTCCTCAGGAATGTATGATAGGTGAAAGCGGTAAAATAGTGAGGCCCGATCTCTACGTGGCGTGCGGAATATCGGGGTCAATGCATCACATGGTTGGTGTGAGAAATGCTAAGGTTATTGTTGCCATAAACAAGGATTCTAAGGCTCCCATATTCGAGGCTGCGGATTACATTATAGTGGAAGACGTGTTTAAAATAGTTCCTAAGCTAATGGAGAAGCTGGATGACACATGACGACCCGCTATGATGCTGTGCTGGTTTTAGATTTCGGAGGTCAGTATTGCCACCTCATAGGAAGGCGAGTAAGAGAGCAAGGTGTCTATTCGGAAATTGTTCCTCACAATATTAAGGCGGATGAAATAAGGTTTCTAGATCAGAAACTTAACATTAAGGGCATGATACTATCTGGAGGGCCTGCTAGCATCTTTGATGAAGAGGCTCTAGGACTCGATGTCAGAATATTAGACTTAGGCCTACCAGTCCTAGGTATTTGCTATGGTCATCAGCTCTTGGCTCATATAGCCGGCGGGAAGGTTGGGCACGCTGAAATAAAGGAGTATGGTGCAACACTTGTCACGGTTGACAAGCCTGTGGGAATATTGAAGGGGTTAAAGAGGAAGACGAAAGTATGGATGAGCCATGGCGACACTGTTTTTTCAATCCCTAGTGACTACGAGGTTTTGGCGCATTCTGAAGACTCTCCTATCGCTGCTTTCAGACATAGAGAAAAACCGATTTACGGCTTACAGTGGCATCCAGAAGTGAACCATACGGAGAAAGGTGTTCAAATGCTTCGCAACTTCCTATTCGAAGTATGCGGGTGTGAAGCCAAATGGAAAATGGATAATGTTATAGACCGGATGATTGAGGAAATAAGGTTGCAGGTCGGTGGGAGCAAGGCGATAATTGCTTTAAGCGGGGGCATTGACTCTAGTGTGGCCACAGTTTTAGCGGCAAAAGCTATAGGAGAAAGGCTTTCTGCAGTCTTCGTCGACCACGGATTTATGCGTGAGAATGAGCCTGAGTCAGTGAGAAAATTTTTTCAAACATTTGGAATAAACCTTGTAATGGTAGATGCGCAGGTTCGTTTTCTTGAAAGGCTTAAGAACGTGGTTGACCCTGAGACGAAGAGGAAGATCATCGGCGAGGAATTCATCAGGGTTTTCGAGGAAGTGGCTGAGAAAACAGGGGCCGAATGCCTAATCCAAGGAACAATCTACCCGGACAGGATCGAGTCGGGATTCAGAAGATTCTCGGAAAAGATAAAAACCCATCATAATGTAGCCGGGCTTCCTATGCATATTAAGTTTAGGAGGATAGTTGAGCCCTTGCGAGATCTGTATAAGGATGAGGTTAGAAAGGTCGCTGAAATACTTGGTCTGCCTAGGGAAATGGTTTTCAGACAGCCTTTCCCAGGCCCAGGGCTTGCCGTGAGGATTGTGGGCGAAGTAACGAGAGAAAAGATTGAGATTGTGAGGAAGGCGGATAAAATTGTGAGAGAGGAAATTGAGAGAAATGCGTTCGGAGGATGCTTATGGCAATATTTCGCTGTCCTAACAGATACGAAAACCACAGGCGTTAAGGGTGATGCGAGAGCCTATGGCTATGTTGTGGCTGTGAGAATCGTTGAAAGTCGTGAAGCTATGACTGCAAGCTTTGCAAAAATCCCGTATGAAATACTTGAAAGAATCTCTACGAGAATAACTAACGAAATACCCGAGGTTACTAGGGTTGTTTACGACATAACTCATAAGCCACCGGCAACAATAGAATGGGAATGAAAACATCGTTCTGATTTTTTGAAAGAGGCTATGATGCTATTCATCCTTTCCATAAGTTAACTATCGGCATCTTCCACCCGATGCCAAATGCTTTAGGCGTAATTTTTACGCAGGGAGGAGCTTGCCGTCTCTTATATTCTGCGTTTCTAATTCTTCTGTAAACATCTTCCACAACCTCCTCAGGATAACCTGCTTTTATCAACTCCTGTTTGCCCCGACGCTCCTCCACTATCTCGTCTACCAATGGGCTGACAATGCTGAAGTCGAAAGGGTCGTACTGCCCTTCTTTCAATTCCGGCGAAGGCTTCTTCTCAAAAACCCTTCTGGGAATGATCTCTTTTCCAGCTTTTTCATTAACATACCTTGCTAAATTGTAGACCTCAAGCTTGCTCACATCACCCGGAGCACCAATTCCGCCAGCCATGTCCCCATATAGAGTGCAGTAGCCGAGTGCGAGTTCGGTCTTATTACCCGTATTTACAACAAGTATTTTCAAGTCTTTAAGCCGATTCGATATGTCCATCAGAATGTTTCCCCTTATTCTGGGCTGTATGTTTTCATCGGCAACAGGGTCGTCCCTCTGCTTCGTTAAGTCGAAGCGACGCCTTATTTTTTCCAAGGGTTCTTCCAAGATCTTTCGATAGGCTTCAACAATTTCTTGAATAGGGATTTCCACGAAGCATATTCCAAGGTTTTCAGCCACTTTTCGAGCATCCTCTTTACTATGCTGACTAGAATATTGGGAAGGCATGTAGACGCCAATCACGTTTTCCCTCCCCAAAGCCTCCACTGCTATGCATGTTGTTAAAGATGAATCTATTCCACCACTCATTCCTACAACCGCCTTTTTAAAGCCTGTTTTCCTGAAATAGTCACGTATCCCGAGGACGATGGCGTTAAACATTTCCTGTTCCCTATGATATGGCGGAGGCTTAATCTTCCTACCTGTCCCGTTTTTAAGATCAATGTCAGTAATTATTAAATCCTCTTCAAATTGTTTACCAACAGCTATCGGATTACCTGAACTGTCAACCGCCATGCTCTGCCCGTCGAAAACCAGTTCATCCTGCCCCCCAACCAGGTTAACGTAGAATATCGGAATTCTGTTCTTTCTAGATTTCTCCCTTAACAATTTTAATCTTTCGAATCTTTTCCCAGCGTAGAACGGAGAGGCCGAAATATTGATGATCAACTGTGCTCCTCGATTTACCAGCAAATCAGTAACCTTTACATCATACTTTTTATCCCATAGGTCTTCACATATTTCAACGCCAAGTTTAAATTTAATCGTGTTGAAGCCGATTAATACAGGTTTTATCTCGCTCACCAGCGCTGGCTTGAAATATCTTGCTTCATCAAACACATCATATGTAGGCAAAAGTGTTTTGTAAACTATTTTAACAATCCTACTGCCATTGAAAACAGCAGCAGCATTATACAAGCTTCCCCCCTTATAATCGACAAACCCAACTACCCCTGCTATTGAAACGCTGTTTTCTCTAATAGTTTTAAACAGCATTTCTCTTTGGCTTTTAACGAAGGTCTTTTCAAGCAGCAAGTCTTGAGGAGGATACCCGGTTACAGTTAGCTCTGGAAACGCTACGAGATCGGCTCCACGCTCATTAGCCATTTTTATGTATTCTCTTATTTTCCTAATGTTTCCTTCAATATCGCCCACTGTACAATTTACCTGTGCCATGGCGACTTTCATTTTATTAAGCACCATACATTGTTTTCTGTAGACGAATCCCTAATTTTTAATTATAGCGTCAGCCTTGAAATCTAGTCTACCATCATTCTTCTAGACGTCGAAGTAGAGATAGAACTCGTATGGATGGGTTCTTGCAGACACTTGAACATGGTCGCGTAAATTGTTTTCGATAATCGTTTCTATCAATTCGTTTGAGAAAACCGGTTTCAGAAATTCACTGTCACTCTTTAGACATTCAACTGCTTCCTTAAGGCTTCCAGGCAGCTCTTTTATTCCCAGCTGCCTCCTTCTTTCAGGAGTCAAATGGTAAATGTTTTCATCCACAGGGTCGCCAGGATCGATTTTCCTCATTATGCCGTCAAGTCCAGCACTCATTATTGCGGCGAAGCACAAGTATGGGTTGCATGAGGGGTCTGGAGTTCTAAACTCCACCCTCTTTCTCGCAGCGTTGGCAGCACCCTTCTCGTAGACCGGTATCCTGACGTTTGCAGACCTGTTGCCCTTGCTCCAGGCTATGAAAACCGGGGCCTCGTAGCCTGGGACAAGCCTCCTGTAAGAGTTGGTAGACGGGTTGGTTATCGCCGTCAAGGCCCTGCTGTGCTCGAGAAGACCTCCCACAAAGTATCTTCCAAGCTGGCTCAGTTCGGCATACTCGTCTTCAGCATCGTAGAAAAGGTTTGCAAGCTGCTGTTCAGCGATTGTTGAAACAGGGTCTCCCCAGAGGCTGACGTGAACATGCATCCCGCTCGCATTATCTCCAAAAATCGGCTTAGGCATCATCGTCGCAACCATCCCCTGCTGCACAGCAACATTCTTAGCAATATACTTGAGGGTCATAACGTTGTCGGCCATCCTAACCAGCCTGTCTCTAACCATGTCTATTTCACACTGACCTGCTGTAGCAACCTCGTGATGATGGGCTTCACAAGTTATTCCAAAATAGTCTTCCATCAGTCTCACGACTGTTGAACGATACTCCATGAGAGTATCGTGTGGGGGTGCTGGAAAATATCCTTCTTTAAATCTTATCGGATATCCTTCTCCGGAAGTCCATGCTGCTTCAGGAGATTCAATACTGTAGGATTGTCCTTTATATGGATTCAACACATCCCACATAACCTTCTTGAAAATGAAGAACTCGACTTCAGGACCCCAGTAAGACAGGAAACCTTGCTCTAAAGCGTATTCTTCAGCTTTTTTAGCCACATGTCTTGGGTCCTTGGACAGCCTGCCGCCACCATACCCCATGTAGACATCGCAAAGAAACCTTGCTGTCTTATTCTCAGTGCTCCCCCAGGGAATAATTGCAAAAGTAGAGGGATCCGGTTTTAAAACAAGGTCTGATTCAAAAATCTCCATGAAGCCTCTTATCGACGATCCATCAAGCTTCGGAACCCCTTGAGAAAACATGCTCGAGCTAAATCTTCCAGCAGGTATCGTGATATGATGCAAGTGTCCGGGAAGATCGGTGAACTGGAAGTCGATGAACCTGACTCCTTCTTCAGCAATCCTCTTCACTACGCTTGAAACACTTTCACCCTCAGACGGCATACCCTTAACTGTAAAAAAAGCACTATATAAACCTTATGTTCAAGCTTTCAGAAAAATGGCTAAAAATTAGACATTCATGCACGAGGAAGCGTAATAATTAGAAGGATGTTAAAGCCTATAGTGCACTGCTCTCTTCCCAGAGAAGACTGGCAGACAATTCCTTCCTGTTAGAGCTTGCTGGTTGAAAGGAGTATATTATGCACGCTGGCAAACCCATAATCAGGTTCGATGAACTGTTTAAGCATAAAGAGGAGGTTTGCGCCAAGGCCAAAATCACTATTGACGATTTTTAAAAACACAGGAGGCGAGGCGGCTAGAAGGCTTCTCGGTTCCTGCGAAGTCTACGTTTTCGGAAGCGTGGTAAAAGAGCAGGCTGCTGGCGGAAGCGACGTCGACATACTCATAGTCAGCGATAAACTGCCTGAGGATTTCAGGAGCAGAGGAAGCTTGAAGGCAAAAATAGAGGAGGAAGCAGGCCTACCACTCTACCACCCGTTTGAAATACACTTGGCAACTGGTAAAGAGGCTAAGGGAAATCCCGTGTATCGCTCAACCATTCTTGAAGGAGTAGTGGTATGATGCTTAAAGTTTAAGAAACGCTTTGCAAAACATAGTGCGCTCGACCCATTTATCCGCTTTCCTCCGAAGTGCTCAAGAAACGCTCGGAAGGAAGCATTTCGCAGGCTCTCGCATGAAGGCTGTTCGAAAAGCAACTCCATATTCCTCCGGCAGTGGCTTGAGCCTCCTCGCTAATCTTTCTCTTCTCTCTTCCAATGACACATTCATTCACCCAAGCGCGAAGCCTATTCAATCAGCTTCATGTCTTCAACCCTAGCCAGGCAGTGGGGTGCGAAAACCTCAACGTTCAAGCCTGTCTCCCTTAGGGCTGCCGTGGGGGTTACTCCGCTTATTATGGAGACGCCACACCTGCCGGCTCCAACCGGTATTCCCAGGAGAGGTTCCTCGGGGAGGCCGATTACTGAAAGAATGCTCCATCCTACTGACGATAAGTCTGAAAGTATTGACTCAACTCTGTCCCGAGCCTCCCTCGGTGTCTCCCTGTAGTTTGCAGGTATCAAACCGGTCCCGGTTTTCAGAAACCCCATTATTGAAGTCATATTCCTGTAGGTGAAGACTTCGAGGGGAGGCACGGTTGTACCCTCGTAAGACATCAGCTCCACGAATCTCACGGGCTTCCTGTTTACGAACTGCAGTATCCCGCCGTACTTAAGGATTAATGGTATTCCCGACCTTATGAGGATGCCGTCGACAGTCAGGTTGCATACTGTTAGAAGCGCGGCCCTACCCTTGTCTACGGAAATATTCTCGTACGACTCGTCCTCATCTATTATTTTAAAGTAGGGTGCGAGAAGCAGCTTGGCGTCGTTAAGGCTCCGCAAGACCTCGAGAGCCTTATCCAGATTATCCTTGTCTACGAGAGTCACATTAGCGACAACCCTGCCCCTGTTAGACTTGGGTGTGAAGGTTATTGAGTATGCGAGTGAAAGATAGCGTGTAAGCACGAAGTCTAATCGTTGATAAGTTAAAGTTTTGATTAACTCTTGGAGCCCAGCCTCGGTTATTGAACGCCCATTCTTACCGTGGCTAAGTACGAGACCCTTGTTTTCAAGAGCCTTCAAATAGTTTCTCACTGTTCTCTCATTAATGAAGACCCCTCTTTTAACAAGCTCCCTAGTTATTGTAGTGGACCCCACAGGCTCACTGCCCTCGCTAAGAATTCTAAGTATACTGATTTTAACAGGCTCTTCGCGCTGACCATGCTTAACCATCTCGGTGTAAGGATCCTTCCCGACATTTATATGATTTTTCAAGGCGGGGCTAAGTGGTTTAACCCAAAGGTTTATGAGCGTACAGTCCTCCTCCCAGTAGAATGGATTGGGAAACCGTTCTCGATGAGTATAGCGTGATGGTTGAGAAAAAGGTTGGAGAAATCCTGTCGAAAACCGTTAAGGAGGCTGAGGCTTACCACCCGTTTGTAAAGGATGCTTACGGCTGCTTAAAAGAGTTTACGCTTCGGAAGGGTAAGAGGCTGGCCTCCTGCAGCACGCTCGTCACGTACAAGGGCTACGCCGAAACGGTTGATGAGAAAATACTTAATGTCTGCGCCGGCATCGAGGTTTACAGGCAGAGCATTCTTGTTCACGACGACTTGGTAGACATGGAGGAAACCAGGAGGGGCGGTGGAACGATTCACAGGCTTTTCTCAAAAATGTTTGACGAAAGACTGGGAGAAGGGTTTGCCGTCTTCCTGGGAAACATTGCTTACTCCCTTAGTGTACAAATCATAATGGGCTCGGGTTTCCCCAGCGATAAGGTTGCTGAAATCGTGCTTCTGCTTTCGGAAGGTTATAGGGAGGTTAACGAGAGTCAGATGCTCGACCTCCTCTTCGAATACAGGGATGTGGGTGTGGAAGAGTGGCGCGTAATGGCCTCTAAGAGGGCGGCATCCCTCTTCAAGGTCACTATGCTTACTGGAGGAGTTCTCGGAGGCGCTTCTGAGAATGATCAACGGCTTCTCAGGGAGGCTGCTGTAAACATGGGTTATGCTTTCGATATTCAGGATGACATAATAGACACTTACACGTCGGAGGAAGATTACGGTAGACCGCCTTGTGGCGACATAAGGCTCGGTAAGAAGCCTCTTCACATAATCTATGCTCTAGAGTCGCGTGAACCCGGAGTAGCCGGCTTTTTGAAAAGCCTTTGCGGAAGGGTAAGCCTAAGCAGGGAGGAGGTTGAAAAGGTTAGGGATCTTGTCAGGGGCAGCGGAGGGCTTGAAAAAGCTAGGATGGCCTCCAGGAGGCATGCTGAGGAGGCTAGGAGGCTTATTGCTGAGACGAGTATGGGCAGGGAAGCCAAGTATTTTTTCAATCGGTTGATCACCTACATAGAGAACAGTTTAGACTGGTACCGGTAGCCCGTGCCCAGGGGAACAGGCTTCTCCGAGTTAAGTTTATTACCCTTCTTAAAAACCAGTTGAGCCATGGTTCTCAGAGTAGGATTAATAGGGTGCGGGGGGATAGCGAACGCGCATATGCAGGTTCTCTCAAACATGAGGGAGGTTCAGCTGGCTTCCTTCTGTGACATTGTTGAGGATAAGGCTAGAGATTTCAACGCTAGGTATGCGAAGGGTAATGCTACGGTGTACACTGCTTTCACCAGAATGCTTGAGAGGGAGAAGCTTGACGCCGTCTACGTCTGCCTGCCCCCGTTCGCGCATTCAAACGAGGTTGAGACCGCTGCTGAAAACGGTGTCCACGTTTTCATCGAGAAGCCGATAGCCTTGGACATGGGGAAGGCGAGGAGCATGGTTGATGCCGCCAGGAGACACAGCATAAAGACACAGGTAGGGTTTCAGCTTAGGTTTGGAGCTGCCGTCGAGTATTTCAAGAGGATGGCTGAACAAGGGGAAGCAGGGCCGGTCGGCCTGTTTCTAGCGAAATACTACTGTAATTCCCTGCACTCTCCTTGGTGGAGGGACAAGTCTAAGAGCGGCGGCCAGGTTGTCGAGCAAATCATACACCTGTACGACCTCTCAAGGTTTATGGCCGGGGAGCCTCAGAGCGTCTACTGCAGGATGGATAATCTTTTCCATACGGATGTTGAAGGCTATACTGTGGAGGATGTTAGCGTATGCATCTTAAGGTTTAAACACGGGGGGCTTGGAGCAATATCCGCCACGAACTTCGCAGTACCGAACAAGTGGCTTCACGAGTTGAACATTGTTTCCAGGAACCTGACTGTTTTCTTCACCGACGCCAATAATGCGGTTTTCACTCCTACGAATAAGCCGTGGGAGGAGCAGTTGACTGTAGCCTCCAGAAAGAATCTTACGGAAGCAGTAAACTTGGACTTCCTAACCGCTATAAAGAGAGACACGCCGACGAGGAACCCTATAGAGGAGGGTGCTAGAAGCCTGAGCCTGGTTCTGTCAGCCAGAAGGTCTGCTGAGGAGAACAGGGAAATAATTGTCGAAGAACTGTAAAGCCTGCTGATCAGCCAACTGGACGCGTGCCCTCAAGCTGCTGCTCTCCGCTTTCTGAAGAAGGCTCTGCCTGGGGAGCCTGCCTTAGTCTCCTTCTCCTCCTCATAAGCAGGAGGAGAAGTGCTGAAACAGCCAGCAACACTGTTACGAGTATCAGCGTTAAATACCAGTGTTTCACGTACCAGGGGGCTGTGTAACTGCCTACTTTTATCGAGTATACGACCCACTCGTAGTCATAGTAGCCGAGGTATGCGAGGCCCGCTAGATATATGTTTTCACCGTCTGACGCCATTTTACCCATGAGAAACATTGCATCAGCATCCATACCCGTGCTTATTACTGTTCTGTTAAGCAGGTTAAGCTCACGGTCGAAAACATAAAGGACCTGCCTAACATAGTCGCCCACGCTCTCCCCGCCGGCCACGTAAAGACGGTTGTTTAACCACAGGGTTTTAGAGAAGAGCAGGGGCTGAACGTATCTCTTAACCTCCTCCACATCTCTGCCGAGCTTAAGTATACCTCCGTCCCCAACAACATAAGAATAGCCGTCATCGTCAAAGCCCACTGAGGTTGCGGAGGAACCAATATCGGTCTCCAAGCCTTTAACCAGGTTAAGATCCTTATCCAAGACTTCAATCCTCCATTTTTCAGAGTTGACGTTTCCCACGACCCATAGCTGGTTGCTCAACGGGTTTAAAGCAATATCATAAGCGTAATTCACATCCGAAAGGTTAGAAAAATACTCCTTAATCAGGCTTAGGTCGCTGTGCCTGATCTTTCTGACGTATATTCTTTCACCCGACTCGGTTGTGCTGATGCCGGCGACATAGAGAAACTCCTGGTCGCAAAAGGCTGAAATCGCTGCCCCAGCTATTTCCGTCAGGTTTACGCCACTAAGCAGGTTCAGGTCGGGATCTAGAACCAGTATTGCCCAGATGCTGTAGTTTACGGAGTAGACTGCTCCGACAGCGTAGAGCCTATCGTTGCTGATTGCGCAGCCGTACAGCAATCCCCCGTATTCCGAGGGCATGTAAGTCCAGTTTTTAACCAGAGACCCGTCGCTCTTAAGCCTCTTTTCAACACGCATCTGTAGTACGCCGCTCTCGGTGGATGAGTCGAAACCAGCCACGTAGATGTGCGGACCCTTCTCGCAGGTTGAGAAAGCGATGTCGAAAAAGAAGCCTGGATTTCCCTCAACAAGCCAGTTGATCCTAACCTCTTCACCGTCAGCCCTAACTGGGAGCATGGCGACAGCAATAACGAGTATAAGGATGGTTGGAAACGCTACTGCTTTTCCCCTTTCGATCATTTATCTTTCACTACTACTAAGGGTTATAAACCTACTGTTGTTCAGCCTACTGGAAAAGATGCACCTCAACCCAGTCTCCTTTTTCAACAGTGTCAGCATTCTCAGGTATCACGATATACCCGTCGGCTTCAGCCATGCTGGTTATCGCGGACGATTCTTTGAAAACAGGCTCAGCCTCCCCGTTCCTAATCCTGACGGTCAGGAAGAACCTTCTCCCCAGTGTTGAAACAACCCTTCTGGCAAGCCTAGCCCTAACCGTCCTCAATCCGGCTTCAGGCAGCCTTGCAACCCTTCTTAAAACAGGCCTTAGGAAGAGATAGGCGTTGCTTAGGCAGGAAGCAGGGTGACCCGGCATCGCCAGCACAATCCTGTTTTCGAAGACTGCTCCTACAGTGGGTTTCCCAGGCTTAACCTGTACACCGTGGAAAAGCACCTCTCCCCTCTTGCTGAGCACATCGTAAATAATGTCTTTCGCGCCAACCGAACTCCCCCCGGTTATCATAATGAGGCTGCTCTCAAAACCTTTTTCTAAAGCCTTCTCAACCTCCTTCTCATCGTCAGGGACAATCTCGTGTAAAACAGGTATCCCCCCGTTCTCCTTGACTACGGCGGCGAGAGTGTGAGAGTTTATATCGTATATCTGCACGGCTGACTTTTTATTCCCAACTTTAGCCAGCTCGCTTCCAGTCGGGATTATGAGTACCTTCGGCTTCTCGTAAACCCTAACCCTAGCCATTCCTAGAGCCGCTAAAACACCTATCTTGGAAGCGTTAAGGTAATCGCCCTTCTTAATAATCTCCTTCCCGCAAGGGATGTCTGAACCCTTCTTAGAAATATTCTCGCCGGGGTAGACAGGCCTATACACGAAGACTTCTTCTCCAATGCGCTCAGTATGCTCATGCATAACTACTGCATCGCCTCCTTCCGGGATAATGCTTCCAGTGGCAACCTGAACGCATTCTCCAGCCCCCACTGGCCGCCTAGGCTCCTCGTCAACGCCAACCGTGTCGACAACCCTGAGCCTGACAGGGTTAAACTGGCTAGCACCGTAAACATCCTCAGCCCTAACGCAGTAACCGTCCATCGCAGACCTGTCGAAAAAAGGAACGTTGAAAGGAGCCTTAACATCCTCTGCGGAAACCCTCCCGACAGCATCATCCAAGTCAACTTCCTCAACCGTTTCAACCTGCCTTATCTTTCCATAGATTAGTTGAAGCGCTTCATCGAGAGAGACCAGCAGGTGGAACGTCTTCATCGAATCCTTGTCAAGCATCATCGTAATAAGCTTTAAAGCACTTATAAAAAGATGTTTTCAACCCTTTACTGCGGATGTGCGTATTAGCAGGCTATAAAGGGGCAGTATGCCGGGGGACACGTGCACGCGGAGGCCGCTACGGATATTAAGATGCTTAAGGCAGTCAGCCGATTTCATCATAATGCTTTCCATCTTTGAGAACAATTACTTTTTTTCAGATGATGGTTTAAGGCAGCACGCGCAACCTGTTTCTTCCCGCGTTTTAACCAGAAAGGGTCACGGGGCCTATCGTGATTAGAAGCCTTGGGAGGTAAGCATATTCCGCTGGCCACGAGTATTATGAGAAAAGAATAAGTATCAAAGCCGGTGTTAACTGGCTAACGTGAAACCGTTTACATTCCACTTGCAGACGAGGATTCTCTTTGGAAGGGGGAGTTTAAACAGGCTGGGCGTCGAAGCAGCCAAGCTTGGAGACAGGTGTCTACTTGTTACGGGTAGAAGCTTCGCTAGGAGAAGCGGCTACTTGAACACGCTTGTTGAAATCCTTGAAGAATCGGGTTTAAAAACTACGGTGTTCGACCGGGTTGAGCCCAATCCATCCATAGAAACCGTTTACAAGGGTGCTGAAGAAGGCTGGAAAAACAGTTGCAATCTTGTAGTAGCGCTTGGAGGCGGGAGTGCGATGGACGCTGCTAAGGGCATCGCGTTCCTCTCGAAGAGTAGAGCAAGGCTTGAGGAAAGCTTCGCCCCGAACGAGGTTGACGAAGCCCTCCCTATGGTGGCTATTCCAACAACCTGCGGCACCGGGAGCGAGGTCACTAGGTATGCAGTGCTAACAAGCGTCGGGAGAAGGAGAAAGGAGGTTCTTCTGGGCAACCCACTTACACCCAGCGTCGCGATAGCTGACTCTAATCTTCTCGACAGCCTTGCAAGTGAGCTTGTTGCCTACACTGGTTTCGACGCACTGTCCCACGCGATGGAAGCCTTTCTCTCAAAGGAATCCACACCTATCTCTGATTTCTTCTCCTTGGAAGCGGCGCGGATAATACTTGGAAACATTGTCGAGGCGGTTGAAGGAGCAGCTCAGGCTAGGGAAAACATGCTTTACGCCAGCATGCTCGCGGGCGTAGCGATAAACTGCGCTGGGACTGTGGCGGTTCACGGCATGGGATACTACCTGACTAACTATCATGGTGTTCACCATGGTCTTGCAAACGGCGTTCTGCTTCCACATGTTTTAAGGTTTGAGCTTCAGAGAAGCCTCAGTAGGCTTGAGGATGCTGCCATGAAGCTCGGCTTTGAAAAAGGGGAGAGACTGATTGAAAGGGTCGAGAAGGTTGCGCGTATTACGGGTATCCCGGGAAGCCTCATAGAGCTGGGAGTTAAGCCCTCTGAGCTGGACGCTATGGTTGCAGACGCGCTCTCCTACGCGAGGAACCTGGATAAGCATCCTTCCCCGTTGACTTCAGACGACGTTAGGAGAATATATGCGAGAGCACTCGGAGAATGATGTTTTCTCCCCAGGCTACTCGGTTCCCGCTAAGTATCCTGCGGAAACGATCATCAGTCCGCCGATTAAAGTTTGCAAGGTGAGTTGCTGCCCCAACATGAGGAATCCGAAGATTGCAGCGCTAACTGGTTCCAGATAGGTGAAGACAACAGCCTTCTGAGCCTTAATCAGCTTAAGGCCTTTTAAATAGAGCGTGACGGCGAAAGCCGTGTTAAACACGCCGAGGATGAGCAGCAGTACCCATGAAAACAGGTTTAAAGACGGGTTCACGGCTAATAGTGAGGGCGAGAGGAATACTGTGCTCGCAAGATAGGAGCATGAGGCTACTGCGAGGCTTGAACAGTTAGCCAATGTTTTCTTGGACAAGATGATGAACCCGGCGTACGCTAGGCCGGCGAGCAGTCCGAAGATTACTCCAAACATGTTTAACCCCCCGGTTTGAAGACCGTAACCGTGCGAAATGACGAGCATTCCAATAATGCACAGGGTTAAGGAAATAATGGTTTTCTTCTCCGCCTCCTCTCCCAGAAGCAATGGTGCTAATAGCGCTACGAAAACAGGAGCCATATAGTTAAGCAGTACAGCGTCCGCGATGGCGATAAGCTTCATCGACTGGAAGAGGAAAGCCCAGCCCATGCTTAGAAAAGCCCCTAGCATAAGCATGCTCCTCCAGGCTTTAGCGGCCTCTGAAGCCTCTTTCCTCCGTACTAGAGTCAGAAGGGGGGTTAAGACCATGCTTGCGAATAAAACCCTGAAGAAAGCTATGGCGTAAGCGTTTAAAGAAACCTGGTTTACAATCGCCCCGTTGGACCCCCAGATGACTGCAGCAGCAGAAACATACAGGCATCCTGCCAGTTCAGTTTTACCGTAGGGCAATAATCCCTGGCTTCCAGCTTTCTCATTTAAGCTTTAAAAGTTTTGAAAATCGCGCCGCTAATTCTCGAGCCGGCTCATTTAAAGAGTTCCTCAAGCAGGGTTTTCAACTCATCCCTATCCCTGAGGGATTTAAACATCAGCCTCCCATTGGTGAAAGCAGTGAACTCCCTGCCCATGAAGCTCGCTTTCACGGCCACCCCGTGAACTTCAGCCAGCACACTGCTTTTTTCAAGAGCCTTCTTAAGAGCCTCCTCCCGCTTATCCTGTTTCAGTAACACAATGAAGTCCTTCGTCTTGCCTGCTCCACAAGCCTCCTCTATCCTGCCCACATATTCCTGAATCATTTTTCCTCTCCTCTAAGCATGAGCCTCCTGGAAATAATTTTTGCCAGCTCCTCTTCCTCTAAAGCCTGTTTCTCCTCGAAAGTTTCCTTCTCAGGCATCCATTCTGGCTTAAACCCTTTCCTTTTGAAGAACTCTCTTATTGATCTTCTCAGCGCGCCCACCGCCAAGACTCCGCAGTGGAACTTGACCGCTGGCAACCCGCCCATCTCTTTCGCAACATCTTCCCACCCTATCCTCCAAGCCTCTTCAAGCCTCTTTCCTTCCACCATCTGAGTGAGCATGCTGGCGGTAGCTATGTTCGCAGCACAGCCGTAGCTTTCAAAGCTCGCCCGGGTTATAACGGTGTTCTCGTCGATCTTAAGGTAGAAAGCTATCATGTCTCCGCAAGCCGGGCTTCCCGCCGTGGCTGAAACAGTGGCATCCTCCATTCTCCCAAGGTTCCTAGGGTTCCTGAAAAGCTCAAGGATCTTCCGACTATATGGTAATGGGGATCTGGACATTCTAAACCCTCCTCGTCGGGCTCATGGCCCTTATTCTTTCAACAGCCGGCTTGAAAGACTCTAAAACGTACTCTATGTCTTCAAAACTATGATATCTTGAAACCTTCATAAGTATGCTTCCATGAGCAGCCTCATACTCTCTCCCTATAGCTGTTAAAACGTGGCTTGGCTGGAGTATTCTCCTTGTGCACGCGCTTCCGCTTGAAACATAGACTCCTTTAAAGCTTAGCTCTATGGTGAGGGCCTCGCCCTCGCAGTGCAGAAAACTTATGTTACCGTTGTCCGGACTCCTCTTCCCCCCAATTGGGCCGTTTAGAAGAGTGTCCTCGATGCTTAGGAGACCGTTTATCAACATGTCTCTAAGCCTTCTCATCCTGCTTACGTTCCCGTCGAAGTCTTTAAACGCTAGCTCTGATGCTTTTTTAAAACCGACTATTAGCGGCGTGTTTTCAACACCCGGCCAGAGGGGCTGGGTCCCTATGGGGCCTTCAATTATTCTTTCAACTTCAACACCGCTTTTCACATAGAGCGCGGCAACACCCCTTGGACCCATAATCTTATAGCTGCTGAGGCTAAGCAGGTCAACATCCATGTCCTTAACGTTGAAGCTGATCCTTCCGTAGGCGTCTGAAGCATCCATGTGGATAGTTGCATCCGGGTTTGCCTCTCTGACCCTCTTCGCAATCTCCCTGAAAGGCTGTATCGTGCCAATCTCGTTGTTAACCATGCTTGTGCTGACGAGCACTGTATTCCTGTTAACAGCCTTAGCCAAAGCCTCTAGGTCTATGAAGCCCTCGGAGTCGACCGGGACCCTAACCACTTCGAAACCCTTTTTCTCAAGCTTTTCAACCGGCAGCAGGATGGTGAGAGGATCTATGGATGAGACAACTATTCTACCGGTTTTTCCTCCTGCGGTCCCGAAGATAGCTAGGCTGTTCGCCTCCGCCTCGCCGCTGGTGAAGCACAGCTCCTCCGGCGAGGATCCTCCTATCAGTCTCGTGATGAATCCTGCTGCATCCATGATTGTCTCATAAGCCTCCCAGCCCTGCTTATGGGTTAGCGTTGGGTTTCCATACGCTTTCGAAGAGAAGTAGGGCAGCATTTCTTGAAGAACCTCCATTGGGACAGGCGTTGAGTTCTCCAAGTCAAGATAGACCTCCTTCTCCACCGTGCTGTGGTACCTTACAAGGTCTCTAATATTTTCAAGATGTTTCAATCCTGAATAAGCCTATGGGCGGGTTATATAAACATCTCTCGAATTTAAACGCGAGCGTCGCCGGTTATAAGGCTGAACAGGCTTTCAATAGTATTGTGAGGGCGGTGGCGGCGGGGCTGAAGGGTTCCATGCTAAGCCAAGAATGCTTCCGACGACGCATAATAGGAAGCCTATTAGGAAGCCTCCTCCGATGAAGAGGCTCATTATTGAAAAAACCAGAACTATGATCGAACCGGTTGTAACCCTGCTCTTATCCTCAGAATTAATCATGAATGCTCCTGCTAAAACGATTATTCCGATAACTAGTCCCCCGATGCCTACTAGAAAAACCAGGCTGCCGAGCCTAGGTAGAACCATTCCTAAAGTCCTTCCGAAAACACTTATGGCTACGCCCACTAAGGTTGTGAAAAAAGCAAGGATCAAAGCGTTCAGAATGATTAGGGCTGCTCCGATTAACGACAGTATGAAGGCTGCCGTGGGTTTCTCAGCCATTTTTAAAGCATCTTGTTTCAAGAAGCTTATAAGTCTTGCTCGAAGAAATCGCTTTTGTTGATTCAAGTTTTATTCTAAAAATATTTCCACATCATCTATGTAATAGGTCATGGATGTTTCCCAACGAACCGAGATCCCTACGGCAATCCATGCTTCACCGTTTAGACCCATGTTTAACTCCCCCTCGTAAGTATACGTCTCCCATCCTTCAACAGTGTTCGCAGACCCCAAAACAGTAAAATCGTCTTCCCTTAATGGTTCTCTAAGCCCAATGTAGGCGCATACGACCGCCATCGTGTTAAAGCTTTCACTCTCACTGTAAAGCTTAAACGAAACTTTGATTCTAACAACCCTTCCTCCAGCCAGGCTTATCCTTCTTCCAACCCAGATGGTTCCGTCATCCTGCCTCCCGTCTATGAGGAGCTTCAAGGAGTATTGCCCTGTTTTCGAAACAGCGGTTGAACGCGTTATGTTCCACGCTACAGTATGCCCAGGATTGTTCGGGTCAAGGGGAACGTCTGCACCGGGAACCCATTCGCCGAAACCTTCTTCGAAACTCTCTTTAAACACTGTGGGCTTAGGGTAGAAATACCATGCGCCTGAAATAGAAACCGCGGCTAATGTGATGGCGACAGCGGCAAGCATTAACCATCTACTCTTCAACCCCATTCACCTTAGCGTTTTCTCTGAAACGCGTATATAATGTTACTTTTTAGGACAAGCCTCAAAACTGTAGTACACCCATTTTAGTGAGCACGTGCATGCTCAGCGTGAAGTAGAATATTGCCGTAAGGGGTATGTGAAGAGTTTTCCAGTATTACCTCACCAACCTAGGCTTTTTCCACGTATCTTCCAAGGATTCCTCCTAAGACTATTACGGTCATAAGCCCGAATTGAAGCTCAACAGGTGTCCTGGCCTTGCAAACCTTATCTTGTTAACTAGGTGAACCCTAGCCATGGCTAGCGAGAGTAAACCAGGGATACAGTGGGCAGTCAGCCACAGCCTAATCCTTCCCGGGAAACCTCTTTTGAGTGCTGAATATGCTGCGGAGACTCCCAGTAACACTCCGCTAGTCCATTCGAACCAGTGTGCCATGTCAACCGGGAAAACCCTCCAGGGACCCCTGTGGCGGATAGGGTCAACGCCGATTATGAGCAGTGTGAAAAAAAGATGACGACTAGAGTTGCAAAGAGCATTAGAATCTTAGCCTATTTTGCTCATAACCAGTTCTTTTTCGACAGGCTTATATATATTTAGGGAAGCGTCTTCTCCATAATCCAATAGTGCCTAACTCTAGTTATCCCAGGGACCTGCGTGTAGAAGAACAGGTGGTTGGTCCAAGGCACTACGGCATGCCTCTGACCCTCCTCCCTCATGCTTTTCAGACAGTTGAACAACAGGATTGAGCCCACCCCCTTAGACCTGGCTTCAGTCGAGACACCGATTGGGCCGAACCAGTGGGGTTCGAGCGCACCATAGACGGAGAAGCCGATTATCCTATCGTTTTCCTCAGCTATCCACAGCTTAGGGTCGGCATGTTTGAAGCTTGCATCCGCTTCATATGCCCAGAAAACCGAGAACTCCGTCTTAATCCATTTGAAAACCGTCTCCCTATCCTCATGCTTTGCTCTCCTTATGGTTAGTGGGCTGACGCTCATGTTTGCAAGCCTCTTGGGAATGTGAAACTTGAGAAGATCGATCTCGTAGTCTACTGTCTCCCCCGCTTTCTTGAAGCCTCTTCGGATTAAAAAGTCTATCGCGTCCTCGTATTTCAGGTCTACGCCGCTGAACAGGTACCAGAAGGGATAGTCAGAGACGCGGATTCTTTTTACACCGTCTTCCTTAAACCTGTTTTCAAGCTCATCGAAAAGCGCAGTGGCAATGCCCTTCCTCCTGAAGTCCTCTCTCACGGAGAAAAGCTTGATCCAGGCAAGATCCTTTTGAGCCTCAACTACCTCCGGAGGCTCCTTCAGCCTTCTAACCCCGAGAAGGAACCCTGCTACTTCACCATTTTTCAGGGCAACAAGGCTATACTTGCTGCTGTAATTTGGGTCTCCAAAGGTTATTCTCCTTAAGCTCCCGTCGGTAATTGTGTCTTCATGGAGGCTCAGGTTTGCAACACACCTTGCTTGGCTAAAGAACTCCTCGGTGAACTCAACTATCATCATTTTTCAAATAGGGAGAGTGTTTTCCGTTGTTAAAAAGTTTTTTCAAGGAATCAGAATCCTTGTCTCCGATTCGAGTGTCCGCGAAAGTTTTTAAACGAGCCCGTGTAAAAACTTAACGTGGAACTTAAGTTTCAAATGCTGAAACAGTTTGGGCTCGTGGAGCAAAATATCTGCGGGTTTTACGCATGGTTTACGATTGACTGCTTAATAGGGCCGCTTGGTGGGGAAAAACATGGGTTCTCTTCTGGATGAGGTTTTCGAGCTTTCTAAAACCGCTTCAGAAACAATGGCTTCTTTCATTCATAAAACGCCTTTTACAAGAAGCGGGTCTATAAGTAGCATCGTGGGGACCGAGGTCCTCCTTAAGCTTGAAAACCTTCAGAAAACAGGCTCCTTCAAGGCTAGGGGAGCGCTTAACGCTTGCATCGCGGCGAAAAAAGAGGGGGTGAAGGAGGTTGTGGCTGCTTCCGCCGGTAATCATGCTCAGGGAGTGGCCTTCGCCGCAAGGATGCTGGGAATGAGGTGCACGATATTTATGCCAGAGTTTTCATACCCGAATAAGATTGAGGCTACGAGGAACTATGGTGCGAACGTGATTCTAGCCGGGGACACTTATGACGATGCTAACGCCTATGCGCTAGAGTATGCTAAAACCAGAGAGGTAAGGATGATTCACGCTTTCGACGATAAGCATGTTGTTAGCGGGCAGGGGACAATCGGCTTCGAAATCCTCAGCGAAACCAGAGGGTTGGATTATCTTTTCGTTCCGGTTGGAGGGGGAGGCCTAATATCTGGAATCGGGACGATTGTTAAAAAACTGTCTCCGGAAACAAAGATAATCGGTGTTCAGACAAACAGCTATCCTGCTTTCGCTGAGTCGTTCAAACAGGGAAGAATAATAGATGTGGTGAGAAGCTACTCGATAGCTGACGGAATATCGGTGAAGAAGCCTGGCGACCTGACTTTTAAAATAGTCTCTGAAGTTGTAGACGATTTCGTGACGGTAAGCGATGAGGAAATAATGCGTGCAATGTTTCTCCTGCTTGAGAGGATCAAGATGGTTGCGGAGCCCGCGGGGGCTGCGAGTCTTGCTGCAGTCCTATGCAACAAAATGGATTTTAAACAAGGGAGGGTTGGCGTGGTGATTAGTGGTGGAAACATCAACCCGCTTCTGCTAGCCAGGGTTATTACTCAAAGCCTCAGGCAGGAAGGCAGGATAGTGAGGCTTATAGTAACAATCCCGGACAGGTCTGGAAGCCTGAGAACGGTGCTTGAATGCATCTCCAGAGTTAAGGC
>FMJZ01006677.1_pt1 | contig 46243 bp, 38 predicted proteins | sample 1987881 | NCBI WGS metagenome assembly FMJZ01 (sample SAMEA4378227, study PRJEB15110) | soil metagenome | biome: soil; feature: Field; material: Soil | place: India | collected 2015-03-11 | depth 0 m
AAGGGGTGCATCCTGGCAAAACAGCGCTACTCTGCACACGGTTGTTCCCTCTGCTACACAGTGTGTGACCATTATAAGGTAACCACAAAAACATGTCAAGAGGTTGTGCGGAGGTCGGCGTGCTGGATGAGGAGAGTGCCCTTGTGATTGGAAATCGGAGGCTACACAGAACGAAACCTGCTAAAGCAGGTTTATAGAGTGTTGAAGCCATGCTTCAGCACAGGAGAGAGTGTCCTTGCGATTGGAAATCGCAGGCAACCCAAAACAAAACCTGCTGACGCAGGTTCATGTGGAGTGCTGAAGCCATGCTTCAGCATCAGACTCAGCCTCCGAAGGAGGCTTTGTTAAGGGTAGCCCGCAACTTTCAGTTGCAGGGTTGTATTCCTCCGTTTTATGCCAACCTTGCGATTAGAAATCGCAGGCTACACAGAACGAAACCTGCTGACGCAGGTTAGGGAGTTTGCTGAAGTAGCTTCAACACTCCAAAAGGACGCAGGTTAACGGTCTGCTGAAGCAAGCTTCAGCACTCCAAAGAGGTCTTACCCCTTCTCCTTGCGGCTCCAGCGGTCGATCGCCACCACGAGGATAAGAAGCAGTCCCACCATCATGTCCTGCGCTTCGGAGGGCACACGCGCCAGCGTGAGTCCACTGCGCAGGAAGCCCACCATCAACAGGGCAATCAGTGTGCCCAGCACGCCGCCCTCGCCGCCGGAGACGGCGGTTCCACCCAGCACCACCGCGGTGATTGCCGTGAGTTCGAACCCCAGCCCGGCGTCGGGCTTGGCGACGGAGACATGCGCGGCATAGACCACCGCCGACAGCGCGCTCATGAAGCCGGACAACGCATATACCTGTCGCTTCAAGCGGTTGACGGCAATCCCCGACAGCCGCGCGGCGGGCTCGTTCGCGCCGATGCTGAAAACCGACCGCCCCCACGCGGTGCGCGTGAGAGCTATATGGAACAGCAGAGCGCACACCGCCAGCACCCACACCTGCACCGGGATGCCCAGCACATAGCCCTGACCGAGCCAGAGGAAGCCTTCCGGGAAGTTTCGGATGGAACGCGCCTGACTCATGCCCAGCGCGATGCCACGAAAGCCTGCCATCGTCGCCAGCGTCACAATCAGCGGAGGAATGCCGACGGCGGTAATCAGCGCCCCGTTGAACACCCCGCACAGCGTTCCCGCCAGCAACGCCAGCAGGGCGGAGACGGCAATGGGCAGTCCTGCATCTTCCCACAACATGCCCATCACCATAATGCTTAAACCCACGACTGAACCAACCGAGAGGTCTATCCCTGCGGTGATGATAACCAGCGTCATCGCCAGGGCAATCAGACCAATCTCGGCGGACTGGCGAACCACCTCTATCAGGTTATCTGCGGTGAGGAAGAGGGGAGAGAGCGATTGCATCGCCGCCATTTCGACAGCCAGTAGAATCAACAGCACCGCTTCCCGACGGGGCAACCGCACCCTCATCGCCCTAACCTCCGCGTGCGCAGAGCATCTGCCACCACCGCCAGCAGTACCAGCGCACCCTGCACGCTCGGCGCCCAGTACTCCGAAACGCGGCGGAAAATCAGCCCCGTGCTGATGACCTGCAGGAGCAGAGCGCCGACCGCACTGCCCCACACGGTTCCCTGCCCGCCGAAGATGTTGACTCCTCCCACCACCACCGCGCTGATGGCGAGCAGTTCGAACCCCGCGCCGGCGTTGCTCTGGATAACGCTGAATCGCGAGGCATACACCAGCGCAGACAGACCCAGCAGGGCACCGTGAAGCACGAACACCAGCCACAGCACGCGGCGCACGGAGATGCCCATCCGTCCCGCGGCGACAGGATTGCCCCCGACGGCGTAGATGTGACGTCCCAGCGGCGTGCGAGCCAAAAGAAGCGCGGTCAGTAGTACGACCCCCATGGCAAGCAAGACGGGCACAGGAATGCCGCCTACCTCGCCGCGCCCGACCGCCGAGAAGGAAGGGGGCAGGTTGCCAATCCACTCGCCGCGTGTATACCAGATGATTCCTCCTCGCAGGACGCTCATCATGCCCAGCGTGACGATAATCGCGGGGATGCGCAGGTAAGCCACCAGCCAGCCATTCACCGCGCCAATGGCTGCACCTGCCAGCATCGGCAACAACACAATCAGCGCAAGCGGCGCTCCCGACTTTGCCGTTAACCCCGCCACCACCGCGCACACCGCCAGTACAGAGCCAGCGGAGATGTCGATCATGCCTGCGATGATGACCATGCTCATCCCGCACGCGGCAATGGTCAGCGGCGCGGCGTTAATGAGGATATCGCGCAGGTTACTCGCCTGCAGAAAGCCGGGCGTTGTGCCGAAATACGCCAGCAGTAAGAGCAAAAAGACCCCCACGCTCATCTCGCGCCCGTACTGACGCCACGCGGTGGGACGGGGGGAGGAAATCCGCTCAGAAGTCATACTGGTCGATGTTCTCGCGGGTGAACTTCATCGGCGGTCCAAGCAGAACCTGGTCACCTTCTACCTTCACCTTGCCCAGCCGTCCCGCTTCAAACTCGGTGACGCCCGGTTTCAGAGTGCCTTCCGCCACCGCTTTCGCTACGTACACGGTCAGGTAGCCCAGGTCAACCGGGTTCCACAGAATGACCGTTTTCACCGTGCCGTCTTTGACGAACTCCTTCATGCTCTTGGGAGTAGACAGCCCGACAACAGCCACCTTGCCGCTCTTGCCAGCCTGGCGCACGGCATCGGCAGCGCCCGGAAACGCCACGGAGGAAAGCCCAAACACGCCTTTCACGTCGGGATAGGTTTTGAGGATGTCCTGCGTCATGCTGAAGGCGCGTCCCTGGTCCTCTTCAGGATACTGGACCGTGACAATCTGCATCTTCGGGTATTTTTCCGCCATGTAGCGCTTCATGACTGCAATCCAGGCGTTCTGGTTGGGCGCGGTAGGCGAGGAGCTGACGATAGCCACCTTCGCATCCTCCCCTGCCTGCGAAGCCATCTCGTCCACCAGCGCACGTCCGATGTCTTCGAAGGTCGCCTGGTTCACGAAGAACTCCCGTCCCGACTTCTCAGCGTTGGCATCGGCATCGTAGGTGATAACGTGAACGCCCTTGTCGCGGGCGCGCTTGAGGGCAGGGGAGATGGCGTCCGGGTCGTTGCACGCCACGGCGATGACGTTCACCTTTTGCAGTGTCCAGCTTTCAATGAAGGGTATCTGCAGGTCTACCTTGCCCTCTGTGGGACCGTCGTAGGTGAGGTCAATATTGCCAAGTTCCTGCGCAGCCTCGCGTGCGCCGCGCTCCACCGCGTTGAAGTAGTCAATGCCCTTCAGCTTGGGCATCACCGCCACCACCAGCTTCGTTCCGCCCGGTGCTGTGGTCGTGCCGGTGGTGCTCGTCTGTTTCCTACCGCAGGCGGCAAGCAACAGCAACACACCTGCCGCTATCAGAACAACCGTTCGCAAGTGTTCATCCCTCCCACTCGTTTTGATATTGCTTTCGTGATAAGGGGAGGGAATCCTGCTGGGTTAATCCACCGGCATGACCATCGGCTTGAGAGCGTCAGGAGCAGGGGCGTTCACACGCGGAGCCGCCTGCAGAAAGCGAGTAGCGCGGGACAGATAGGGGCTGAATACTTGCTGGAGATGGGCTTGATTGGCACGCCACACAATGCTGAGGTAGAGCGCAACGTATGCGATGAACGCGATTCGAAGTGCCAGCAGTCCCAGATACGGCTTTATCCTGCGCGCCCATTCCAGTATCATCAGCGGACACACCAGCATGGTGGTTTTGGCTGCGCAGAACGCCCACATCCCGAAGTGCACCAGATACCACGCCATCACGGGGTTGGCTTCTCGCACCAGTCCATGTCGCACCAGGTAGACGGTGCTGGCCAGGTCGGCTAAGCCGAGTGCCAGCAAGAGCCATGTTTCTCGTGCCAGTCGCATTGCCATGCTCTCCTTTTAACCGAGCCTCGCGCGAGGTCATCTCTGCGCACACCTCACGTGGGCGACCTCTGGAACGCCTTTTACACAGTTCACCTGCAGAGGCTCGTCGTAGCAAATGGGTTGACCGCACCGGTCGCAGACGAACAGCCAGTTATCGCAGGGTGCTTCTGCGTTCAACGGTTGATTGCGACCGTGGTGCTTCGGTTTTTGCTCCTGTATCGCTTGCATGGCGGACCTCCCGTTTGTTTCGCCTCTGGGCGGCTCTGGCTTTGTCAACTCTGCCTGCCCTGTCCATCACATACAGACACCGTATCCAGCGACTATGTTTCACATTATATCAGGCGATATTCAAAAAATCAATATTATTTTTGATTTTTCTGATAATTTTTTGAAAAATATTCATGCCAGGTAGACGATTGAGACCCTTCGCCTCGCTGAGGGCGACAGAGGGACGCATGCCGTCCATCCCAATGCGCTTGCGCAAGCAGACCGGCTTCGTCTATAATGCAGATACCATGCCAGACATCGTTTCCGAGCTGAAAGCGGTCACAACCGCTGAGGAAGGAGAGGGGTGCACAGCATACGCACTGGATGGCTGTGTGCCTCAGACCGTCATCAAGCCCGCCTCCGTGCAGGAAGTGCGCGATGCGCTGGAGGTATGCCATCGGCTTCAAGCGCCCGGAGTAGTGTGGGGTGGGGGATCGCATGTCGGTATCGGTTCGCCCCTTCAGCAATATCTCTGGGCGATGGACATGCGCGGGCTGGCGAGCCTCAAGGACTATTCGCCGGGCGACCTGGTGGTCACCGTGGAGGCGGGTATGACCGTCAGCGCTTTGCAAAGCCTTCTGTCTCCGCATCACCAGTGGCTGCCTATTGACGTGCCCCTGCCGGATGTGCAGACCTTGGGCGGAGTGGTGGCGTCGCAGGGGGCAGGGCTCAGTTGCCAGCGTTACGGTCTGCCTCGCGAGTGGCTGCTGGCGGTGCGTGTGGTGCTGGCGTCGGGCGAGGGGGTCAAAGCGGGTGTGGGCGTGGTCAAAAACGTTGCTGGCTACGACCTGCCTCGTCTTTTCGCCGGTTCCTGGGGCACGCTGGGCGTTCTGGTGGAACTCACCTTCAAAGTGGCTCCTCTGCCGGAGGTCTCCCTTGCTGTGCGTTCGGACGTCGCCGACGTGGCGCGGCTGTTCGAGTTACAGGATGCGCTGAACCATCCCCTCCTGCAAGCAGAGATGCTGGAAGTAACCTATGGACGCGAGGAAGGATGGCGTCTGTATTGCGGGCTGGCGGGGTTTGAAGAGGATGTGCGCTGGCAGTTTGACCTTCTGCGCGAACGGACTCATTCCGAATGGGCACAGATAGAGGCAGATGAGGTGGAGTGGTTGCGTGACCGTTACCTGCTTGCCAGTGCGGTGTGTCGCTGTCGGTGCGTGGTGCCGCCGGCACAGACGGCGGACATGCTGGTGTGGACACACCAGCGCTTTCCTGATGCTAACCTGCAGGCACATTTCGGGGCAGGCATTGTGTATGTATGGTGGGAAGAGACCGTGCCCGACGTGCAGGCGTTACGGGAACTGCGGGCGCAGGCTCACGCACTGGAGGGCTTTTGCGTGCTGGAGAAGGCGTCCGCAGAGATAAAGCGCGAAGTGGGCGTGTGGGATGCTGTACGTGGCGGCGTTGGTGTGCTGCGGCGGCTGAAAGAGGGCTTTGATCCGCATGGGATACTGGCGCCCGGCAGGTTTGTGGAGGGGCTGTGATGCAGGAGTTTCGCAGTGAAGACCTGCTGAAGTGTATCCACTGTGGTTTATGCCTCCAGGCGTGTCCCACCTACGTGGAAGCGGGCAGTGAAGCCGACTCGCCGCGCGGGCGCATCTACCTGATGCGGGCGGTCGCTGAGGGGCGTATCCAGTGGCAGGCTGGCGCGGTGGAGCATATCGACGCCTGTCTGGGATGTCTGGCATGTGAGACGGCGTGTCCATCTGGAGTGAAGTACGGGTGGCTGATAGAGATTGCCCGGGCGCAGGTAGAGCGTTCACCTGCCCGGTCGGGTGTGCGGCGGCTGGCGAGGAAGTGGCTTCTGGACATCATGACTCAACCTCGCGCTTTTGCCCTGGCACTGAAGGCAGGGCGGGTGTTTGCGCCGTTGTTTGGCGGTGGCTCGCTGCCTGTGCCGTTTGCGCGGTTGCTGGGTGCGGGGATGGTGGTGGCGAAGCTGCCCCAAGTGCGCAGCGGTACAAGCCACACCAGGCTGGCAGGCGTCTATCCGCCGGTGGGCGAACGGCGGGACAGGGTGGGACTATTAACAGGCTGTGTGGCGTCGGTGCTGTTCCATGAGGTGAACGCGGCGACGGTTGCGGTTTTGCAGCGCAATGGCTTCGAGGTGGTAGTGCCGCCGGAGCAGGGCTGTTGTGGCGCTCTGCATCTGCACAACGGCTTCCCGGAAGAGGCACGGCGGCGGGCACTGCGTTTGATAGAGTGTTTCGAGCGGGCGGGGGTGGATGCAGTTATCGTCAACTCGGCGGGCTGTGGTTCCACCATGAAAGAGTACGGCAGGCTGTTTGCCTGTACCCCTCATGACGAGCGCGCACGCGCTTTTTCCGCAAAGGTAAAGGACATTATGGAGTTTCTGGCAGAGGTGGGTATTGCGCCGCCGGAACATCCCCTGACGGGGCGAGATGGGCGTTCGGAGCTGGTGGTGACCTATCATGACGCCTGCCATCTGGCGCATGCACAGGGAATACGTCGACAGCCCCGCGAGATTATCCGCAGTATCCCCGGCGTGAGACTGGTAGAGCTGGACGAGGCAGATATGTGCTGTGGGAGCGCAGGGATTTACAATCTGCTACAGCCCGAGATGGCGTCACGTTTGCTGAGGCGCAAGGTAGAGCGCGTCCGCGCGACGGGGGCGGAAATCGTGTTGACTGGCAATCCCGGCTGTCTGGCGTGGATTGCTCAGGGGCTGAATGACCTGCCGGAGCCTGTGGCTATCATGCATCCTGTGGAGCTTCTGCATCGTGCCTATCACGGGGAAAGCGATACCCTTTACCATCCCCGTTAAATAATCAGGTATCTGTATATTGCCATCTATCCCCGTCAAAATGCTGTTTTTCACGTAAAATCGTTTGTACTTGTTGACTTTCGTGTCCCGGTGGCTTAAAATCCTATTGTGAAATGGGGCAGTTCATCTCTCTTTGGGAAGGAAGGGAACTGAAGTGGACGGGGTAACCATGGACAGTGAATGGCTACTTGATCAGTTAGAGGCGGACGGGGGGGCAACACAGGTTCTGGCGCGATACGTGAAACAACAGGTTGGTGAGGGGCTGGAGTTCAGCAATGAAATCGCCCGCGTGGTGTTGTCCAGCAACGGCTGTTACTACGAGTTCCGCGACTTACCGGAGGAGTTTTCGGGTGCACTGGGGGAGTTTACTCATCAGTTTATTGGAGTGGGAGACGCTCTTGCTCTGCTGGAGAACCTTTACGAGTTACCCCGTACCGACCTTATCCATGAAGTGACTGAGTTCTCGCTCTTTGTGGTTTACGACCGTTTTGACTGGATCAGCTACCAGAACATCTACGCTTATCATTGCCAGCGCGGTGCGTTGAGCGATTCGCTGATTGAGTATGTGCGAGGGAACATTCGGCACGGACATCTGCCTCGGTTCTTTAAGGTGCGTCTGCTGTCCAAACGTGCGCCCGAAGGGCTGATCTTTACACATGGCATGGCGTTTTTCATTGCCAATCCGGGCGAACGGCACCTGCTGGTACAGATACCCTACGGCTCCGGGAATGTGGTTGATGCTCTGGCTCGCCCGCTGAGTGTACAACTGCATTAAACAGGAATCCGCGCTTTACAGGGCGAAAAGCGAAAGGCGAGAGCAAACCATTCTGAAGGGAGCGTACGATGTATCTACGCCGTGTCTGGTTCAAGCACACGCTACTGGGGCTACTTGCCGTGGCGGTGCTGGTCGGGGCGGGCATGTTCTGGATTCGCTATTTCAATCCCTTCCGCGTCAAGCCTGCTGACATCAATACAAAGGACTGGATACTGTTCGTATCCGACCGTTCTGGCAACCCTGACCTCTGGGTGATTCGTCCGGACGGGAGTGGGCTTCGCCAGATAACCACAGACCCCTCTGCAGAGACCGATCCCGCCTGGTCGCCCGATGGGCGGCTGATTGCGTTCATCTCCGACAGAGAGAATCGCGTGCCTCAGCTGTTCTATGCCGACCCAGAGTGCAGGCGGGTCCAGCAGCTGACCGTCAGCGTGGGAGCAAAGGAGAAGCCACAGTTCCTGCCCGACGGCAAGCATATCATCTTCCTCCTGCAGGGGCAGGTTCTGCTGATGGATATCGAGGGCGGCGAGGCGGAGAAGATTATGCCTCCGTTTGAGCTGGAACAGCAGTGGCGCAACACTTTCGGAGGCAGTGTGCTGTTCCGCGAGCCGACATACGATACCGAGAAGCGGATTGTGTACGCGGTACAGCGCACCGAGGGGGGCGAAGTGCTGGTGCGCTACAAACGGGGCGGCGCCGACCACGAGCACGAGGGGGAGACGCAACAGGAGACTCAGCAACTCCCCTTGCCTTCCACGCAGAAGCTGCCGGAACCCATTATCGGCGGAGAGGAAGTACACGTTGCTCTTTCGCCGGATGGTACGCAGTTAGCGATTACAGTTATCGGCAACAGGCAGCTGGGTCACGTCGTAGCGCTGTACAATCTGGTCACCGAGACGATGCAGCCTCTCTGGCGCAGCGAGGGCGACGTGGCGCCGGGGGTAGTAGTCTGGGCGCCGGAGGGAACCCATCTCGCCTTTGAGATGTGGCGTATTAAGGGCGAGGAGAAGGACCGGGCAGGAATCGGCGTGATGGGCATCGGCGACCCGGAACCGCGGCTGATTGTCAAAGGCAACGCGGTGACCCCCACCTGGTCGCAGGGTGGCACGAGCCTGGTGTATGTGAAGTTTCGGGAGGATGGCGGGCGTGACCTGTGGATAGTGAGCGCAGACGGCTCAGATGCCCGGCGATTGACCGATGGCACGGGCGATAACTATGCGCCCGCGTGGTCGCCCCATCCGTAAAGAGGTATAATGAATCGTGGGTACCGAGCCAGCCGGGCGGCTGCCTCGCCCTCTGGGGCGGGGAGGAAAGTCGGGGCTCCACAGGGCACGATGCCGGATAGCGTCCGGGAGGGGCGACCCTACGGAAAGTGCCACAGAAAACACACCGCCAGCGGTTCAGCGTTTGCTGAATGCGGGCAAGGGTGAAAAGGTGCGGTAAGAGCGCACCGCAGTGGCAGTAATGCCACTGGCAGGGCAAACCCCATCGGGAGCAAGGCTGAATAGGGAGGCGGTGAGGTGCGCCCGCTGAGCCTCCGGGTACAGCCGCTAGAGGTGTCGGGTAACCGGCGCCCCAGAGAGATAGCCGCCGCCTGCCCTTTACAGGCAGGGCACAGAACCCCGCTTACAGGCTGACTCGGCGCCCCTCGGGAAGCAAACAACCTGCGATATCTCGCTCGTGCGAGGGAACTTTCACCTCCAATCCTCCCTGCGCTACGGCGATGGTCTCCGTGTATACCGTTTTCGCAGAGGAGGGTTCCCACCACACAATCCTGTATCTTCCCCGTTTGATGTCCGGTATCTTCAGGGTAATCTGCGCTTCCACGGGCTGTTCACGCCACAGATACCATATGGCGCTCTGGCCGTTGCCGCAGGCGGCCGCCTTGCTGGGCGGGGCATAGGGAGCCAGCGTGACGCTGTCCAGCGTGAACCAGTCGGGTCCCGGGTTGAAGATGGAGACGGTGTGCTTGCCCGCAGGCACAGGGAAGGAGATTTGCCTGTTCACGAAAGTATCGCGCTGTGCCGACGGGAACTTCTCTTCAACGACGGTGCGATTGTCCAGTTTGACGACTATAGCCGCGCCACTGCGGGCGACGGTGCCCACGTGTAGCGTACACGTTCCATCTCTGGCGAACTGCACCTCCAGCACCACAGGCTCCCGGCACATATCACGATGCGACTCGCCCTGAACAAACCGCGATAAACGCGACAGCCCCTCCACCGGCGAGCCGTCGGTCGGCACAGAGAAGCGATATTGCGTAGTGGCTTCCCATCCGCCGCCCGGCGAGAAGCGAAACGGCGCCTGTGCATCCGATAGCACTCGTGCAGGTAATGCCTGCCAGAGGCGGTCGGTGGAGTAATTTGCCATCTTCAAGAATTGTGAAAGCGACGCCCAGTAAGGGTACCATTTGCGCGATTCGGTGGTCTCCCAGGACCACCACTGTGCTGCGCCTGCCAGTCCGCGCATGACGCCCACCCATAGCCCCTGCCGCAGGAAAGCTTCATCGTTCCACTGCTGGGGATTTGCGCCACCCCATTCACCGATAAAAATGGGCTTGTTCCACTGGTCGGGGTGCATTGCCAGCAGAGTGCCCGCAATGTCCGGCACATAGTAGTGAGGCTGGTAATAGTCCATCTCCTGCCACAGTGAGGGAACGTGCATGGCGGAGCTGGTAGTGATGAGGTGTCGGTGTGTGTCTATAGACCTCAAGAACTGCGCCATCTGCTGGTGCCACTGCGCAACGACCTCCCACCTGCCGCTGGCGGAAGCGTCGGTCCATTCCACCTCGTTGAACAGCTCCCACGCCATGATATGCGGCGAGTAGCCCCATCGCGCGACGAAGTAACGGTATTTATGGCGCGTCAGCTCTATGGCGCGAGGGTGGGTGAAGAACTGCTCCGGCGATTCGAGAAAGCCGCCGTTCTGCCTGTTCCAGGGGTTTTCTGCCCAGTTTGGGTTCGTTCGGGTGGAGTATTGCCCGTGATGCTGAAGGGTCAGCTGGATGAAAATGCCGTACCTTTCCGCAAGGCGCACGATTTCCTCTAGGCGTCGGATAACCTCCATGTCCAGCCAGCCGGGTTCCACCGGCTTATTCATCACCCAGTCGGGGTTTTTACCGTCCCAGTGACACAGCCACACCCTTGCCCAGTTCATGTTCGCCCGCGACATCTGCTCGAAAAAGACAGGGTAATCGGTATTCTGGGTTCTCCATGCAACGTTCTGCCCAAGGGGATAGAAGACCTTACCCGTGTCGGTGACAAACTGCTTCAGGCGGGGATGCTTCCGAACGAAACCCTGCAACGCCTGCGGTGAAATCGCTTTAATTTCTAATTGCGCCTGTACAGAAAGCGGAGCACCGTTTCTGAGCAGTCGCCATTGAATGCGCCCGGAGCGAACAGGGGTTAGCCTGACCTTCCATGTGCTATCGCCGTCCCAGAAAGCGGGCTGGCGAACCGTTTCGCCCGTGGGCAGGCGAATCTCTGCAACGATGTCGTTATCCACAGGCGAAAAGGGATTCCCCGACGGTTTCAGCTGGAATCTCCATTCGTGCAGGTGAAAGGCTCTGGCGTTTGCGGATTGCCACCCGGCTTCCGATGTGGACTTCTGCATAGACTGTACCTCGCTTCATCGGCATGTGCTTAACTTTGTTTTCGCCCTTCGCAGGCGTTCTACCTTTGTCCACATCAGAGAAACGCACCCTTGCAACAAGAAGTTGCGGGCTACTTTGGAATGCTGAAGCATGGCTTCAGCATTCCATACCTGCGTGGAGGCTAAACTGTTGCAGAATATCAGAAAGTATGATATAATGATGATATCATCTTGAAATCAGGAGGCACAAGATGGAACCCATCCGCGAAAGTAAGGCTTGGTACACCAATGGCTTTGTGGTGCTGGTGCTGCAGATTGCTGTGCACGTGCTGTGTATCTGGCTGATTATCCGGTCGGCGATTGACCAGGACATCGCATGGCCCGGCAGGTTCTGGTACGGCATCATCTTGCTGGTGCTTGCCAGTTTCCTGTGGTCCGGGTTCTTTGTGGTACAGCCCAACACGGCGCGGGTTGTGGTGTTCTTCGGGCGGTACGTGGGGTCGGTGCGCGAAAGCGGCTTCTGGTGGACGAATCCGTTCACCCTGCGACCTCGCGTCTCTTTGCGAATCCACAACTTCAACAGCGACAAGCTGAAGGTCAACGACGCGCTGGGCAACCCGATAGAGATTGCGGCGGTAGTGGTCTGGCGCGTGGTGGACTCGGCGAAGGCGCTGCTGGAGGTGGAGAACTATCCGGAGTTCGTGGCGACGCAGAGCGAGACCGCCATTCGTGCTCTGGCGACCCGGTATCCTTACGACTCGCACATCGAGGGAGAGGCGTCTCTGCGTGGCAACCCGGAGGAGATTGCCCAGGAGCTGAAGCGAGAGGTGCAGGCGCGTTTGGAGGTCGCCGGGGTGGAGGTCATTGAGGCACGTATCAGCCACCTCGCATATGCTCCTGAGATTGCCCAGGCGATGCTGCGCCGTCAGCAGGCGGAGGCAATCATCGCTGCTCGCCAGCGCATCGTGGAGGGCGCGGTCGGCATGGTAGAGATGGCGTTGCGCCAGCTAAGCGAGCACCAGGTGGTGGAGCTTGACGAAGAGCGACGGGCGGCGATGGTGAACAACCTGCTGGTTGCGCTGGTTTCAGAGCACGAAGCGACGCCGGTCATCAACACGGGGACGCTGTATGCCTGAGAAGAAGCGTTTTCTTCTGCGCATTGACGAAGAGTTATACGCGGTTCTGGAAAAGTGGGCGGCGGACGAGCTGCGAAGCGTCAATGCGCAGATAGAGTATCTGTTGAAAGAGGCTGCACGGAAAGCCGGGCGGTGGAAGTCTTCTGCGTCCCCGAAGGGACAAAAAGAAGGGGAATAAAGAGCGAACGGCACGAGAGAAACCTCTCGTGCCGCTGGAGTGAGGGAGACAGGCGATAACGAGTATCGCTATAGCATCAGGTACTCGCGTAAACCCCTGCGCTTTGCGGCGTCTTTGAGTTTACGCATTGCCTGCGCTTCAATCTGGCGCACACGTTCGCGCGAGATTTTCAGCGCTTCTCCTATCTCCTGTAAGACCTGCTCCTCCTGGTCGCCGTAGCCCAGCCGCCGGATGATAACCTGCCGCTCGCGGTCGGTGAGTTCGGTTTCCAACAGTTCATCCAGCACCTTGCGCCGCTCCATTTCCAGAATGACCTCTTCGGGGTCGCGCACGTTCTGGTCATGGATCAGCGAGCCCAGTGAGGTATCCTCTTCCTCGCCGACCAGCATATCCAGCGACAGTGGCTCCTGCGCTGCCTGCTGGAGCTGCAATATCTTCTTGGGCGATACTCCCATTGCTTTCGCCAGCTGCTCGATGCTCGGCTCGTCGCCGGTTTCCCGGCGCAGGCGTTCCCGTTCGCGCTCCATCCGGCGCAGTTGTTCGGCAACGTGGGCGGGAATACGCACCGTCTTCGCCTTGTTGTCTATCGCCCGCCCGATAGCCTGTCGGATCCAGTGGGTAGCGTACGTGCTGAAACGATAGCCCCTGGATGGGTCGTACCGCTCCACAGCGTTCATCAGTCCGATGGCGCCTTCCTGCACCAGGTCCTCAAAAGGCACCAGCGCGTTGCGATAGTGCTTGGCGATGTTCATCACCAGGCGCATGTTGGCTTCCACCAGCTTCTGGCGTGCCTCTTCATCGCCCTTGCGGGCGCGCTCTGCCAGCTCCTGCTCCTCTTCTGGCGTGAGCAGGGCAACGCGAGTCAGCCGGTTCAACAGCGACGGCACCTCGGACGACGCTGTTTTGCGGTTCGCTGTCAGGGTCGGAGTGCCCTGTGAGCTTCCTCTTCGGTTGATTGGGTTGTTGCTGTTCATCTTGTTCCTCGAAAGTCAGTCACGCCAGCAGGTCCTGCACTCATTCCCTGTTTGGCAGGACACTCTACACTCGGATTTGGTTTCGCTCTTTTATCCCTATTTAAGTGTACCCAAAGGAAATTACGTTGTGCAACTCGCAGAATGTTGCTGGTAGAAATTACGCCAGCCTCTAATGACATTCCTTCGTACAGATATAACGGTAGCGGTCTCCTTCTTCAGAGACCTCTATGTTTGCTGGTGCGCCGCAACGGGGGCAGGTCAGCTCGTCCAACATCAGCAGGATATAGACGCTTCGATACTCGTTCGAGATATAGATATCGTGCAGTATCCAGCCCTGGTCTAAAAGTTCGTTCACGATGTTGGCACGAACTTCTACCACCTTGCGGACACGGTGCATGTCGAACTCTTGTCCGATTTCGTGCTGTTCCATCGGTTGCACGCGAACACACGCCGTATCCGGCTCCTTACTTCCACATTACCTCGCCGGAGTCCTGCCTGGCGGTGCGCATTTTTATATACGTGGCGTGCGCTATTTCGTGATGCGGCGTGCCCCAAGATACCGCTGGCGATAGTAGCCCTCGTTCAGGCTGTCCACACGCACGCGCCCGCCTGCGCTGGAAGCGTGAATAAACTTGCCGTTGCCGATGTAGATACCCACATGCGATGCTCCGCGGCGATAGGTCTGGAAAAAGACCAGGTCGCCCGGCTTCAGCTGGTCACGCGGCACCCGCTTGCCCATCCGAAACTGTGCGCTGGCAGAGTGGGGCAGTTCCACCCCCGCTTTGTGCCGAAAGACGTAGCGTGTAAAGCCCGAACAGTCAAACCCGCTGCGCGAAGAGCCTCCCCATCGGTAACGCACGCCCTGAAAGCGCGACGCAGTGCGCACAATGGCATTGCCTGTTGTCGTTCCCCCTCCATCGCTTTGCCTGGCTGCCGTACGCGTGCCGCCGTTCTTGGAGGCTTTGGCGGTTTTGGGATGGGATGGCTTCGCCTTCGCTGGTCGCTTCGCCACCTTCTGAGGCGTGTGCCTTGTCGTTGCCTTTGCGGTTAGCGTGCCCGTCACTTTCACCAGGTCATCACGTACCCAGCCCACACGACCGCTGGCAAGCTTTACCTGTAGCCAGTTGCCGCTTCGTGCCGTTACCAGAACAGAATGCCCTTTGTCCAGCAGAACGATGGAACGGTCGGTCCGGTTTGGCGCATAGCGAACGCACACCCTGTCGGCGTTGATGACTGCGGTTTTGCGCATGGTCGCCGGCACCACTTTGGGCTTGACCGCTGGCGGGATTTTCAGGCGAGTTCCCGGCTTGAGCGAGTCCGGGTTCCTCAAACCGTTTGCTTTCACAATGTCCTCGGGCAGAACATGGTATTGCTTCGCCAAGGACCACACCGTATCGTTCTCTTTAACCACGATCACGCGCTGGGCATCAGCACCCGTTATCCACAACGCACTGTATACGATTGTCAAACTGCAGAGTGTGAGCCATTTCCGCATTGGTTCACCTCCCGAGAGTGTGTTGTTGGCTCGAAGCCGACCACGGCGTTATCCCGACAGCACAACGCCTCGTGACTATACCCATTCGACGATGCTGTTGTCAAGTCCTGCAATTTCCTTCGACTCCTCCGTAATTTTTCCATGAAAGGTTGACCCACCGGGTAAATGGCGGTCATAATATTATCGGAGGTGATGTGGAAAATGCCTACTTACGGTTACCGATGTGATAGCTGCGGTGTGGAGTTTGAGCAGTTTCAGCGCATTACCGAGCCGCCGTTGACCGAGTGCCCGCAGTGTGGTGGCACGGTGCGCCGGCTGTTGTATCCGGTCGGCATTCTGTTCAAGGGTCCCGGTTTCCATATTACCGATTATCGTAAATCGGACGGTTCGTCATCGGAAAAGAAGTCGGAGGGCGACTCGGGCAAAAAAGAGGAGAAGATTGCCGGCATTGTGTAGTGGAGGCGAGACGGGTCGTCGAAGAAAAGAGCCGGAGAGGATTTCCTCTCCGGCAATGCTTTTTAGGTGCGTTACCTCTCGCTTTCGATGAGCAGGTTACCCGTTTTCGGGTCGTAGTGGATTTTGACATCCATCGCATCACGCACGAACGACAGAGGCACGATGGTGCGTCCCCGGTCGATGAAAGGTGCCACTTCCATCGGCAGGGTCTGGTTGTTCACTCGTGCCGATGCAGAGCCGATTCTCAGCTCTATTTCACGCTCGGCGTTGACTGCTCGGACCGTGCGTGACTGAGGATACCAGAAGAGCCATCCGCCGGTGTGTTCGAAAATCTGGCGGAACGGCGCCAGCGGCACACCATCCTGCACGCGCGGCGGCACGTCAAAGACGATGCGGGTATTGTCGAACACCACCTGGAAGGTGGAGCCGGGAATAACCAGCTTATCGCCTGCACGCACGCGATTGGGATTGGTGATGCCGTTGACCGCGGCGACCGCTTCGGGCGAAACGCCGTGCTTCTTCGCGATGCCTATCAGGGTATCGCCCTTGCGCACCTCGTACACCGACTGTGGGGTGGGCGGTGCCATTGCCACCATCTGCGGCACAACCAGCTTCTGACCAGCAGGAGCCGATGATGCCGACAGCATCTCCATCTGGCGGTCTGCCTCGGCGATGTTAGCAGGCGACTGTACCGACACGCGCGGTTCCGATGTCGGGATAGTGTTGCGCTGTTCGCCCAACATGGTTGCGGGGACGGTTGCACGTGCTAACTGCTGAGGTTTGGAAGGTGCCGCTTCGATCTCGCCGGCAGTACGCTTCACCCCGATACCCGTAACGGGAGAAGGCATCGACTCGCGCACAGCGGAGTAGGGAACTGCCTCTGCGGGCTGCAGCGTCAGTGCACTGCCCGACGGGGTAAGCAGGATGTCGGGAGAGCTGGTCGCAGCTTCTGGCAGGCGCGTCTCACGCACCGTTTGACCGCCCGGGTTGTTGACCAGCACGCGCACAGGCGCTGCTCTATAGGTGTTCCGCCCCTCATCTACGCCCAGTGCTTCGATAAGGTGCCATCCGTTATCGACGGTTGTTGTATCCCATGTATAGGTATAGGGCGGAAAGTTACGCAGGGTTTTGAACTGGCGGTCGATGAACAGGCTGACGTACGCCCTGCCGAGTTGCTCGTTGACCCGCAGGCTGATCTCCACTTTGCCCGACACGGCAGTGCCGTTCGCCGGGGAAACGATAGCGAGAGGCAGGTTGGTAAGAACAGGTGCCTCAACGACTACGCTGGTGCGCGTGGTGCCGACCGTGCCATCCGCTTCGAACGCTTTAAGAGTGATGGTGTGTTTTCCCGCACTGAGGTAAGCGGGGTCAAGCATGAACGAGGCAACGCCGCGTTCGCTGGGAATATCCAGAGACTTCTCGGCGAAAAGCACGTTATCCACCCACAGTTCCAGCTTCACTATCGCCTTGCCCTGGTATCGCACCGACAGCTCCCTGGTCACCTGCAGTGGTTGTGCGAAATCCTGCGTGTTAATCACCTGCAGGCGAGGTGTGTTGCCGGGAACTGCTTGTACGTTTGCCGGCAGCCATGCTGTGGACGTCAACAGCGCGGCTGAAACGGCAAGAACGCACATCGTTCGTCTCATACACCTGCCTCCTTTGTTAAGGGTTTGGATTCACGGTTGGCATCACGCCTGGCGTAACAGGCACTCTACGCTACCATAACTTCGCGCCTGTGTCAACCCTTTCCTGCCTGTTCCTGCAGATTTCCGCGAAATTTTAGCCCGGGCAGAAGTCGTACATGCGCGTGTTAAGGATAACGCTCATCGCGCTCCAGAAGGCGCCCACGCAGTACTCGCCCAGAATGACCCCGAACATGAAGGGCATCATCTGACGGTTCAGCTTGTAACCGCCGTAGCGCAGAACCAGCCATTTGATGACGCTGGCAATCAGCAGGCACGACCAGAAGTACTCCACCCCAAAGTTCAACGAGAGGGCGTAACCGGCGGGGTGGAAGGGCCACCATAAGAATCGCATCCGCGCCAGGTGCATTAGCGAAGCTGCGGCGAAACCAAAGAGCACGGCTAACATGCCTGTGATACTCGGCTCTCGCGGCGAGCGCAGGATGCTCTCTAACCAGTAGTAGTTCCCCCAGTTGTGCATATCCATATAGTCCACGCCGGTCGTATTGGCATATTTCAGGTGGAGCGCTGCCCAGTAGGATGCCAGTCCGCCGAAGAACATGGCAAACATCATCACCCAGCCCATGCCCTTCATGTTGACACCGCCCTGCTGTGCCATCTTCATGGCTTCCAGCTGGCAGGGCATGGGGTGTGTTCGGTAGCCTCGCCCGCTAAACCACCAGAACATGGTGAACATGGTCAAGCTGGGCGCACCGATGGCGGTGGAGCCAAACGCCATGATGAGGAACGTCTGTGCGTTCATTCCCACCACCTCGTGTGCAGGAGGTCCCAGCTCTGCCCGTACGCGAGTGATGCCGATAGATATGATGTAGAATATGAGGAAAAATAGTACTGCTACCCACAGCTTCATGCCCGCAGCGACACAGAAGGCAATCAACAGAACAGTGCCCAGCACGAATCCAGCCACAGCACTGCGATAGGTCAACGCCTCACGGGAGTCGTCAATGCCTGCGTAGCGGGGGTTAATCGCCTTGCGCCACACTTCGCGAATGTGATTGCGTGCGCCCCACAGGGCGAAGGTGACGATGGCAAACCACGCTCCATACGACTGCTCGTTGAAGAAGGGGAAAGTATACGGCTGTCCCTGTTCAACACCCAGAGCCGTCGCCACCACGCGCAGAGCCATCTTCAGCAGGAAAAAGAACCAGATGGAGAAAGCGAGGTCTACCGGTAGGAAGTAGCCCAACGCGATGATGAACGGATAGAGGGGCAGGGGGAACCAGCCGATACCGTTCCACGGCGGGGTGGTAAAGTATTGCTGGAGGTTGCGCGAGGGGTCGTCGTGTCTGACCACAATCTGAGGGATGGCTGGGAACAGCACGTGCAGTCCGTTCAGCACGTCCAGCGAGCCTCCAAGCAGCGCTCCCAGGATCAACGGCTTCTGCAGGAAGAAGCTGGTGTTTCCTCCATGTGCGGTCATCGCCATGGGCAGCTGAACGATGGGGTAAGAGAGCTTCTCGTTCTCCATCCACTGCTTGCGCAGGATGACGTTCATACAGACCATGACCAGCCCCATCACACCGATGAACAGGCTCCAGATGAGCACAGGCTTCAACCAGACATAGATACGCCCTGCGATGTACAGCGAGCTGTGTCCCTCATAGTAGGGGCGCAGGAACTCTTTGTCCTGAACGGTGAGCCATTTGGGAAAATAGTGATTGAACAGCTGGTCCCAGCCGTTGGTATCGTTCGCACCGTAGAAGGGCATGGATAACGCGGGAATACCCAGTTGCAAGGTGTCGTGCCCGGCGAGCGCAGAAGCAATCGTAATCATGACGTAGATGACAATCAGCTCGCCCTGTGTGAAGGCGAAGCGAGGGGCAAACCGTTTCAGCACCAGTATGTTGAGCAGGATAAGAATCATCAGGCAGAAAACGGTGTTCCAGAAGAGAGACATCGCCGTCGCGTGGTTGAGGTGCCAGATACCCTCTACCTGAATAATCCAGTAGGTGTTGACGGGGATAAGCAGGGTGCCGATAATCACCGAGCGCAGGGTAACCCCCCGCTCGCGAACGGCTTCCTCGACGCCTTCTTGCTCCGCGGGTCGTGCAAGCGTTGCAGAAGGAGTCTGCACCGCAAACAGCGACTGCCAGACTGCTCGCATCAAAGTATGCCTCCAGCCACCGAACTTTTACGCTCTCATTTTATGACACCCCCCATACTTGTTGCAAGTACTAAATGGTATAATGCGAGGGAACAGCTAGAGGACAAACGCTTGCCTGGCGAGAATCTGAAATAGCGCATCAGAAGAAGCGACGAAAGGGGTCTTAGCAGATGCTGGAGGAGACGCCCAGGAGATCGACGGAAGCCAGAGTAACGGGTGTGATAAGACAGATAGTGATATGGGTCGTATCGCTGGCGGTAGTGGCGGCGGTTGTCGGCATGTTTTACCGCACGCGGTATACGGGTCCCCTGGACGAGGCGATGGACTACGGGCAAATCGCGTACAACATCTCGAAGGGGCGCGGTTTTGTCACGAACAACATTGTGCCGCTGGGGCTCTATTTCTGGAAAGATGTCAGGGAGGCGTATGACCTGGAACACGGTCCCCTCTATCCGATTTTCCTTGCACCGATTATCGGCGTGCGGGGCGCACAGGACAGTACCCTGGTGCTCGGCTCGCTGATATGGTTTGTGCTCAGCCTGCTTCTGGTGTATTTTGTGGGCAGTCGTCTGTTCAGCCAGCGCGTGGGCTACTGGGCGGCAGGGATACTGCTCCTGTCGGAAGGTGCGCTGACGATGATGGCGATATCGGGGACGCCTACCGCAATGGCAGGATTCCTTCTGCTGGCAACCTGCTATCTGCTGTATCGCCCCAGTTCCGAGCAGTTAGACCCGGACGCCGGACAGGTAGTGGAGATGTGGTCGCCTCGGCGACCACGGCGCAGTTTCGCTGCCGGCGTGCTGGCGGGATTGGCTTACCTGACGCAGCTTTCGCTGTGGCTTCTGCTGATACCCGCTACCATCTATCTGGCGATTACCAACCCCGAACGTCGCGCCAAACACGTTGCCCTGTTTCTGCTGGGCTTTGCGGTTATCAGCCTGCCCTACTGGATACGCAACACGCGCCTGTTCGGCAATCCGTTCTTCAACCTGCGTGTGTACGAGGTAGGCATGGCGACCAAGCCTTATCCGGGCTATTCGTTGTATCGCTACTATGAAGAAGGGAAGCAACCTCCCAGCGTAACCTCTCTCTTTCTGGAGAATGCCCAGCAGGTTCTGGGCAAATGGTCGCGCAACCTGCGTGGTGGACTTGGTGCACTGTTGACGTTTCCCAACCCGGTCGTGATGGCGCTGGCGTTTGCAGGGCTATTCGTGCCGATGCGTCTGCGTGCGCTGGCGCTGTGGCGCAATATGATATGGTGGACGGCGATACTGGTTCTACTGGGTTGTTCGTTTGGGGTTCCCGGCGTTAACGTGTATGCGCTGATGCCTTTTGCGGTAGTTTTCAGCGTGCTCGCGCTGGGCGCTCTGGAAGACATTGTCCAGCGTATGTTCGAGGAACCCGTGCGCGTGTGGCGTGTGGGGCTGACCGGGATTGTGCTGATATTGCTGGTTCCGCTGGGGCTGTCGTTCGTTTTCCGCGAGCCGAAAGCGCCTCGTGAAGAGCTGATAGCGTTCAGCATTATCTCCCAGCGGCTTGACCGAATCATCTCTGACCTGAAGGCGCGCAATCCACAGGGGAACCTGCAGACGCCGCTGGTTGGCATCAGCGATGTGCCCTGGCGGGCGGCATGGTACACCCATCATGTGTGGGTATGGCTTCCCGAGACGCCGCTGGTGCAGGTGCCGGTGCAGATGCGGCAAGGACAGGTAACGTTCACCATCAACCAGCCTGTCCCGAACATGTCTGCCGCGCGTGACATTCTTCAGAAAGTTCAGCCTCTGTTCGCTATCATCACCCCTGCGGTGGGCGGTGCACCGGACGGAGAGAGGCTCCAGGGATGGGCTCAGCACTACCAGCAAGCCGCGCAGTTCGTGTTCCAGTCGTACCTGGTGCGCGACCAGAAGCAGGCACAGCAGGTTGCACAGGCGTGGAAATCGCGAAGACGGGCACCGTATGACCCGGTGGCGGGGGGCATATATCCCATTCCGCAGGCGACGGCAGGACGTATCATCACCAACTTCGAGCCTCCGCGCTGGATACTGTTTATATACACGCCCTCATAGGTGGGTAGCCTGATCAAAAACAAAGACAGGGACAGGCGCTCGCCTGTCCCTGTTGCCATTCGTTCCCGTTCGCGGCTCAGTACGAAGGCGTCGGGGAAGTGGACTTCTCCTCTTCCTTCTTCTCCGCGACCAGCGCCTCGGTGGTCAGGAGCATACCCGCGATGGACGCCGCGTTCTGCAGGGCGGAGCGGGTCACCTTCGCCGGGTCCACGATGCCCGCTTTCATCATGTCCACGAACTCGCCCTTCGCCGCGTCGTAGCCATGCCCCTTCGGCAGGCTCTTAATCTTCTCCACGATGACCGAACCCTCGGCGCCGGCGTTCGTGGCGATGAGGCGAGCAGGCTCTTCCAGCGCACGCTTGACGATGTTGATGCCAGCCAGTTCGTCACCCTCCGCCTGCAGAGCCTCAACGGCGGGAATGACGTTCAACAGCGTGACGCCACCGCCGGGCACGATGCCCTCTTCCACCGCCGCACGGGTCGCCGACAGCGCGTCCTCGATGCGGTGCTTCTTCTCCTTCAGCTCGGTCTCGGTCGCCGCACCGACCTTGATGACCGCCACACCGCCGGCAAGCTTCGCCAGACGCTCCTGGAGCTTCTCGCGGTCGTAGTCGGAGTCGGTCTCTTCAATCTGCTTCTTAATCTGTGCGATGCGCCCCTGTACCGCCTGCGGGGAACCAGCGCCTTCCACGATGGTGGTCTCCTCTTTGGCGACGATGACCTTCTTGGCGCGACCGAGCATGCTGATATCCACGTTCTCCAGCTTGATGCCCAGGTCTTCAGTGATGAACTTGCCTCCGGTGAGGATGGCGATATCTTCCATAATCGCCTTGCGCCGCTCACCGAAGCCGGGCGCCTTCACCGCCGCCACGTTCAGCACGCCGCGCAGTTTGTTGACCACCAGCGTCGCCAGCGCCTCGCCCTCCACGTCCTCGGCGATAATCAGCAGGGGGCGTCCCATGCGAGCGACCGACTCGAGCACAGGGATCAGGTCCTGCACCGCGCTGATTTTCTTCTCGTAGAGCAGGATGAACGGCTCTTCCAGAACCGCCTCCATGCGCTCGGGGTCGGTGACGAAGTAGGGCGAGATGTAGCCTTTATCAAACTGCATGCCCTCGACCAGCTCCAGCGTGGTCTCGGTGCCCTTGCTCTCCTCGACGGTAATCACGCCGTCCTTGCCCACCTTCTCCATCGCGTCGGCAATCAGCTCACCGATGCGCGGGTCATTCGCGGAGATGGTGGCAACATTGGCGATTTCGTCGCGGGTTTCAACGGGCGTAGCAATCTTGCGGATTTCCTCGACAGCCGCTTCTACGGCGCGGTCAATGCCCTTTTTCAACAGCATGGGGTTCGCGCCTGCGGCCACGTTGCGCAAGCCCTCGCGCACGATGGCTTGAGCCAGCACCGTCGCGGTGGTGGTACCGTCACCGGCGACGTCGTTGGTCTTGCTGGCGACCTCGCGGACGAGCTGCGCGCCCATGTTCTCGAAGGGGTCTTCGACCTCTATCTCTTTGGCGATTGTCACCCCATCGTTAATCACGGTGGGGCTACCGAACTTCTTTTCCAGCACAACCGTGCGCCCGCGCGGACCCAGCGTGACCTTCACCGCATCAGCCAGCTTGTTCACGCCACGCTCCAGCGCGCGACGCGCCTCTTCGTCAAACAACAGCATCTTTGCCGCCATATTTCGTGCCTCCTCTCTTATTTTTCAAGCACTGCCAGCACGTCGTCCTGGCGCAGGATGACGTACTCCTCGCCGTTAATCTTAATTTCGGTGCCACCGTACTTGGAGTAGAAGATAACGTCACCGACTTTTACTTCCATCTCCACCACTTTGCCGTTGTCCAGCATCTTACCGGGACCGACAGCAACCACTTCGCCCTTCTGGGGTTTCTCTTTGGCGGTATCGGGCAGGACAATGCCTCCGCTGGTCACTTCCTCGGCTTCCATCGGCTTCACCACGATGCGGTCTGCAAGCGGTTTGAGCTGAACCTTCACTGCGGTCTCAGGCATCGCAGAGTCACCTCCTTGCGCATAATTTTAGCACTCGACGTTGCCGAGTGCTAATTCCACGCAATATGATACCCCAACTTTTGGGAGAATGCAAGGGCGGGCTTAAAGCTGGTCGGGGTCATCCGCGAAGAGCAGTTCGAGGTTTCCCTTCAGCGTGACGATACACTCGTACTGAACCGTGTTATCCGCCATGGGCTGACCATCCGAGTCGGGATAATACACTTTCGTTTTCAGGGATGGCGACGCCTCCATGTTCGTTCACCCCCTGGCGGGTATCGCCGTTTTCTGGATACAGTATACATTGCCGGGCGCTGATAGCACAAGACAGGCACGCACTACCCCGGCGACCGTGGCAATCGGAAGAGTCTGGTCTCGTGTGCGCCGTTGGATTTCTCCACCTCCGCATACACCCACAGCTCTTCTTCTACCCAGAGCCAGTGCGAGTAACGCCAGACGTGGAGCCTACCTGGCGTGGGACTGACCAGCAGGGGCGCATCGGGCGTAAGGTCTATGACATGGTGCAGGTCAAAGGTGAACCCCAATCCGGTCGCGATATTGTATACCGGGTCCTCCCACTGTACACTCGATCCTTCGTAGATAAACAGGTAGCCCACGCCGACCGGTAACACACACGCAGGGCGCACGTAAAAAGAGTGCCACCCCGCAAGCGGCAACAGCGATTCCGAAGGATGCCCGACGGGCTGCCAGTGTTCGCCGTCCTCGCTGGTAAAGTGGAAGATACGCTCCGAGCGCAACACACCGATGACGTAGCAGTGGTACGCCCCGTGCGCATACAGGATAAACGGGTCCTTGTAGGCAGTGGGGTAGGGCACACCCTGTGGGTGCGAAGGTACTGCTTCGATGACCGGCTTTACTGTAGCAGGGTCGAACTGGTCGGGACTGTCCGCACCAGCAAACTTGAAGATACACCAGTCCGCCGTCAGGGGTCCGCAGGCGTACAGCTTGAACTTTCGAGTATGAGGGTCTATCAGCAAAGCCGGTCGCTCGAAGCCCGTTGTGGGTATCTGTTCCCTCTTGATGCTGTGAACTTTAACAAAATGCACACCATCGTCGCTTCGGAAGATCCGTATCTCATATCCTCGCTGACCCAGTTGTCCTTCTGCGGTGCGCATCCGCAGCGCCATCCAGAAAACGCCCTTCTCGTCACGCACCACTGATGGAGCACCTGCCCACCATTCAGGCGCATCACGGTCGGGTTCTGCAACCACCTGCCATTGCCGGAACAGGTCAGGTATTCTGCCAGCTATGGCGGTAACCTGAGGCACGGGCGCCATGTGCAACACCCCTCGTGTTTGCGTTTATTCCAGCCATGGAGTAGGGAACTGGCTGTGTACGGTCACGCGCTGTCCCGTCTCGGCGGACTTTTGAGCCGCTATCATCACCTCCAGCACGTGGAAGGCGTGTTCAATAGTCATCAGGGGCTTTTCGCCTGTTGCCAGACAGCGTGCCAGATACGAGCCTCCCTGATTCCAGTTATAGCCCTTCTGGTCTTCGCAGACCACTTTCCACGTGCTGTTTTCGGTGTCCCATATTTCCACGCCTTTGGGATGCCAGTCCCATCCCAGCATGTTAATACTGCCTTTCGTGCCAACCAGCTCAATGGTGCGCTCTTCGTGATAAGGTCCATACACGAAACCGGTCATCACGCATGAAAAGACGCTGTTGCCGTGGTCCATCAGCACGATGGTGTTGTCGTCTGCCTCTACTTTCACGTGCTCTCCTTCCACAAAGCGCTGGGGGATGGCGGTTCCCATCAGGGCGGTGACGCTTTTTGCGGGACCCAGCAGTCCCGTCAGCGTGGTGATGTTGTAGACGCCCAGGTCGAACAGGCATCCGCCACCTTTTTTGTAGAACCAGGGTCCCCAGCCGGGTCCGCCGTGTCCATACCATGCCCTCGCCACGTATACATCTCCCACTGCCTTCTGCGCCAGCAGGCCTGCCATGCATTTGAAAGCGGGACTGGTGACCACCGTAGGGGTTGCCCACAGGTTGACCCCGTGCTGTTTGGCGGTTTCTATCAGCTTGCGTGCCTCGTCCAGCGTGGTGGCAAACGGCTTCTCGCACAGCACATGCTTGCCTGCCTGCAACGCCTTCAGGTTGATGGGATAGTGTTCCTGCATGGAGGTGAGGTTAATAAGCATGTCAAAATCGCACGCCTCCAGCATTTCATCCACACTGCCGAACGCCTGGGGTATCCCATATTGTTCGGCGCGTTCCTTCGCACGTTCTAAGGCTATGTCGCAGAGCGCCACAACCTGTGCATGTGCGCTTCCCTTCAGGTCGTTCAGGTAGTGTCGGCTCACACTGCCACATCCGGCAATGGCTATACGAACAACAGACATCGTGTGTCTCCTTCCGTTCGTTGAGGTCATCAAAGATTATTTTCTATACAGAAGCGGGAGTAACCTCTTCAACTGGTTGTGGTCTTGCCAAAAACACCTGTTTTATGATAATCTCCAATCACTACAGCAGCTTGACGGCTCGGGCGCGCAGTCGTAATCGATGGGAGAACCGCCATGGCGATTGTCGAGACAATCAACCTCACCAAGAAGTATGGGCAGCTGGTGGCAGTGAACAACCTGAACCTGCGCATCGAGGAGGGGGATATCCTCGGCTTTATCGGTCCGAACGGAGCAGGCAAAACCACCACCATCCGAATGCTTGCCACCCTGCTGGAGCCTACCAGCGGAACGGCACTCATTGCGGGACATGATGTGCAGAAAGAGCCGGTAGCCGTTCGGCGGATTATCGGATATATGCCGGACTTCTTCGGGGTGTACGATGATGTGAAGGTATGGGAGTATCTGGACTTTTTCGCCAGCGCGTATCGCGTGCCCCGGTCCGAGCGGGAGAAGCTGATAGACGACGTACTCGCCCTGACCGACCTCTCACACAAGAAGGAGGACTATGTAGAGGCACTGTCGCGCGGGATGAAACAGCGGCTATGCCTCGCCAAGACATTGCTGCACAACCCGCAGGTGCTTCTGCTGGATGAACCGGCGTCGGGCCTGGACCCCAGGGCGCGTATCGAAATCAAGGAGCTGCTGAAAGAGCTGCGCAACATGGGCAAGACCATCCTCATCTCTTCGCACATCCTGCCCGAGCTGGCGGACATCTGCAACAAGATTGCCATCATTGAGCGGGGTGAGCTGCTGATCAGCGGCGAGATTGGGGCGATTATGCGCCAGCTAACCGGCTCGCATGTGCTGGAGATAAAGGTCGCGGAGGACACCGATATCGCCGTGCAGGTTCTGCAGAGTCAGCTGGAAGACATTCGCGACGTGCAGGTAGAGGACGGCATCATTCGAGCGCATTACGTCGGTCCGCCGGGCGAACATTATCGGGTGGTATGGGCGCTGGCTGAGAAGCGGGTGAAAGTGCTCTCCTTTGCCGAACAGCCGACCGACCTGGAAGACATCTTCATGCGCGTCACGCAGGGGGCTGTGCAGTAGTGCTTGAGCGATTGGAAAATCCGGTATTTCGGCAGGCTTCGCGCCAGAGGATGCGCGGGGCACGCACCTACGGCTGCCTGCTGGCTTACCTGCTGACCCTGGCGCTGGTGGTGATTACCGCTTATGACCAGTTTACCGCGCACAGCGCCCAGCGCACCACCACCGGTCTGGCGCAAACGCTGTTTGAAACGCTGACCCTCACCCAGTGGTTTCTGGTGGCGTTGGTCACGCCTGCCCTGACCACGAGTGCCATTACGATGGAGCGTGAACAGCGCACCATCGACCTGCTCATCATGACGCCCCTTTCGCGTTTCGCTATCGTGTGGGGAAAGTTTACCTCTGCGCTGGCGTTTGTGGTGGTGATGATACTTTGCGGGATGCCTCTGGTCGCAGTGCTGTTTTTAATGGGCGGCATAGATGTGGGCGCCATGGTGGTTCGCTATGCGGGAATGGTGCTGGTGAGCGCAGTGCTGGCATCGTTTGGGCTGATGATGAGTGCGGTGTGCGGAACCTCTACGCTGGCTAACCTGATTACCTACGGTCTGGTTGGAGTGCTGTATTTTGTTGGTGCGCTGGCGGGCACTGCCTTAGTGATGAGCAGAGCATTCGGTGGGTCAAGCGGTATCTCAACGACGGTTTTTGGCTTAACGACGTGGCAGTTCTGGATGTTTACACTGGGATCGGTATTCTTAACGGTGTGGCTGTTTCTGCAAATCGCTGCGAACTATCTTCTGCTGGACCCGCGCGAAGGAGCGTGGAAAACCCGCCTGCTGACCGCTGTGCTGTACCTCTGGAGCGTGTCGACCACCGTTCTCGGTCTCCAGAACAGCCCGTCACTCATCTCAGGGCAGGACCTTCTCGCAATGCTGATGATGACATGGCTTGCGCCGATTGGCGTAGCGGTCTCTACGGGTGTGCCGATGACGGGGCGGAGATGGTACGAGTGGCTTCACCCACGAGCGCTGGCGGTCGGCACGGTTCAGAGCGCGCCTCTGTATCTTGCGCTTCTTTTCATGGCAACGTTAATAGGAGGGCTTTGGGTACCGGCATCCTTCCGCTCCAGCGCTGTCGTGTGGGTATTCTGTGCAGGCTACCTGTGGTGGCTTTGGTCGCTGGGCTATGCCTTTTCCACGCTGATACCGAATCGCTGGGGTGCAGGCGCCGCGCTGGTGGGAGTCGTAGCCTTAGGGGTGCAGTTTGTATCCACTTTAAGCGAGGTGCTTGACTATCGTGCACTCTATACCTTCATCAATCTTTTTGTGCCTTTCGCGCCGTTTGCACCGAGAAACCTGCCCAGCAATGTTGGATTATGGGCAGTGCTTTATCCAATACTGGGGCTGGGGGTTGCCATCGGCACCGCACTGATTCGCCGACGACGCGAACGGCGGGACGGGGACAGAGGTGACGGCTGATGCGGTGGCTGGAGATCGTGATCACTGTGCCTGCGGAATCGCATGAGGCGGTGGCGGAGATTTGCCGGCAGGCTGGCTCGCAGGGAGTAAGGCTTGAGGCGGAAGGAGTCGTGGCGTACCTGCCCATCACGGGCGAAACGGAGGAACGCACGCGGTTTCTGCGGGAACGACTGTCTCACCTGCCCGAATGGGGGTTGCCCGCCGTTCAGAAGGTAGAAGAGCGAGAGGTGGACGAGGCGGAATGGGCAGAGTCATGGAAGCGGTTCTTCCATGTACAGCATGTGGGCAGACGGGTGGTCATTAAACCTTCCTGGCAGGAGTATGAGCCGCAGGAGGGCGAAGTGGTAGTGGAGCTGGACCCCGGTATGGCGTTCGGCACGGGACAGCATGCGTCCACTCAGCTCTGTATAGAGTTTTTAGAAGAACTAGTACAGGAAGGCGCAACGGTGGTGGACGTGGGCACGGGGTCAGGGATACTGGCTATCGTTGCGGCGAAGCTGGGCGCCGGTCAGGTGTGGGCAGGGGATAATGACCCGGTGGCGGTTCTGACGGCGCAGCGGAACGTGGCACGCAATGGCGTGGATGGAGTGGTGTCGGTACATCTGGCAGAAGGGTGCGAAGGCGCGCCGGAGTGCGACCTGCTGGTTGCCAATATTACCGCCGAAGTGATAGAGGGATTGTTGCCCGATTTCGCGCGTTGCGTCCGACGTGGAGGCTTTTTAGTGGTCAGCGGGATCGTGAAGGAGCGCAGTGAGCGTATTCGGATGTTACTGTCACGTGCACCCTGGTGCGAGGTAACCATGCGCGAACAGGGCGAGTGGTGTGCTTTCTGTGTGCGAAGGGGATAGAGTGTGGTGAAGCATCGCTTTTTTGTCCCGCTTGAGCGGTTTACGGATGGCATTGTACGCATCACTGGGGAGGATGCCCGCCAGATTCGCACCGTCCTACGCCTTCGCCCATCCGACGAAATCGGCGTGCTGGACGGAGCGGGTAACGAGTATCACTGCGTGCTGCAGGCGATGCAAAAGGACGAGGTGGTGGCGCGGATACACCACGTGATGTCGGTGGACACGGAGCCGGACGTGCACATCACGGTCGTTCAGTCGCTGGCAAAGGGCGAGAAGGTAGAGCAGGTGATACAGCACGGCACGGAGATAGGGGTGTCGCGCTTTCTGATAGTGCACACAGACCGCAGTGTGGTCCGGTTAGACGGAGAGCGCGAGCGGGGGCGCGTCCAGCGTTGGCAGCGTATTGCCAAGGAGGCAGCGGAACAGGCGCGGCGTGCGAAAATACCTGAGGTGAATGGGGTGGTTTCCCTGGGGGAGGCTTTGCAGGGGCTGGAAGGGACGAAAACGGCTTTGCTTCACCCAGCGCACACCTCGGTATCGCTGGTAGAGTGGATGGCGAGCGATGATACCATCAATGGCGTGGCGGTGATTGTGGGACCAGAGGGCGGATTTACCGAGAGGGAGGTGGCGCTGTGTGAGCAGTTTGGGGCGAGTGCGGTTTCCTTGATGCCGCGCATCCTGCGCACGGAGACAGCGGCGCTTGTGGCGGTCAGCCAGATACTGCTGATGGTAGGTGTTCGCGGCACGCGACAGGGTACCTCTCTTTAAAATTGTTTTAACATTGCAGAGGCGGAACGAAGAGCAACAGCCCTGTAAACAGCGTTACAATGGTACTGGGGAGGTTTCTCCCGTACCAGTCAACAGGCAAGGAGGAAGGACGATGCAAAACCTGGGTGTGAACCCTAGCCGATATGGATTGGAGATGCACGGGATTAAGAATGCAAGGGTAGCGCTGTGGAATCTCGGCACTGCCCAGTTGATAGAGTACTGCCTCAGTCAGCAGGAGGGCGTTCTGGCTTCTGGCGGCGCCTTAGTGGTGCGCACCGGACAGCATACCGGACGCTCACCGAAGGACAAGTTCGTAGTGCGCGACCAGGAGGTCGAGGACAAAATCTGGTGGGGAGAGGTCAATCAGCCGTTTGAACCAGAGAAGTTTGATGCGCTTTACAAGCGCGTTCTGGCTTACCTGCAGGACAAGCGGCTGTTTGTGCAGGACTGCTTCGCGGGAGCAGATGTGCGTTATCGCATTCCCATCCGGGTGGTAACGCAGTATGCCTGGCACAATCTGTTTGCGAGGCAGCTATTTGTCCGCCCCGACTGGACCAAAACGGGGGAGCACAAGCCGGAGTTTGTTATCATCTCCGCGCCCGGCTTTCACTCCGACCCCGAAATCGACGGCACGCGGTCGGGAGCGTTCATTATCGTGAACTTCACCAGGCGGATTATCCTCATCGGCGGCACGGAATACGCCGGCGAGATGAAGAAGTCCATCTTCACGATAATGAACTATCTCCTGCCGGAGCAGGGCGTGCTGTCCATGCACTGCGCCGCCAACATGGGTAGCAAAGGCGATGTCGCGCTGTTCTTTGGGCTGAGCGGCACTGGCAAAACCTCCCTGTCCGCCGACCCTGAGCGACGCCTCATCGGCGACGACGAGCACGGCTGGAGCGATGACGGTATCTTCAACTTTGAAGGGGGATGCTACGCCAAGTGCATTCGCCTCTCGAAGGAGAACGAACCTCAGATCTGGAATGCCATCCGCTTCGGCGCGGTGCTGGAGAATGTGGCGATTGATATGCAGACGCGCCTGCTGGACTTCGATGATGCCAGCCTGACGGAGAACACCCGGGCGGCGTATCCGCTCAGTTTCATTGACAACGCGGTCATCCCCAGCGTCGGCGGACACCCGAACAACGTGTTCTTCCTGACCTGCGACGCCTTTGGCGTTCTGCCTCCGATTGCCCGCCTCACCGAAGAGCAGGCGATGGACCAGTTCCTGCTGGGATACACTGCAAAAGTGGCAGGTACGGAGACCGGCATCACCGAACCGCAGGCGACCTTCAGCACCTGCTTTGGTGCACCATTCCTGCCGCTCCAGCCAAGGGTCTACGCCAACCTGTTGGGCGACCGCTTGCGCAAACATAAGGCACAGGTTTGGCTGGTCAACACCGGCTGGACGGGTGGACCCTTTGGAATCGGGCATCGCATCAGCATCCCGTACACGCGGGCGATGGTACGTGCTGCGATAAACGGCGACCTGAACGAGGTGGAGTATCGCCTCGACCCGGTGTTCGGTCTGCATGTGCCCAAAGTATGCCCGGGCGTACCTGCCGAGATTTTGGACCCGCGCCAGACATGGCAGGATAAGGAAGCATACGACCTGCAGGCACGCAAGCTCAAGGCGATGTGGGATGTGCAGATGAAGAAAGTTTAGGTTCTGAATGCTCAGCAGGTCCCCTTTCCGACGCGGGAAGGGGACCCGTTTTTTTACAGGGGATGCTCCAGCGCGATGTCGAATCGACAAATACAGTATGTTCTGCAAGGGGGCAAGGATGAAGCGCGTTCTGATGGTTGCAGCGATATGCATGATTCTGCTGGGTAATGTGTCTGCCAAGGTGAAAAGCGATTCGCTGTTGCGCAACGGTGGATTTGAAACCGACGCCGGATGGAGCCTGCCAAGCGGAGCGTCATACGATACCCAGCATAAACGCAGTGGGCAACGGAGCCTGCGGGTGGACAGCTCGCAGGGCGTTCAGACCGAGCAGATTGTGTACGCCGTCCTACCGGGCGAGAAGCTGACGGTGTGTGGGTGGCTTGCCACCGAGAACGTGCTTCCTGCTTCGGGAGGCGGTTATGCCTTCATGGCAATCTATCAGTTCGACGCGGCGGGGCGGATGGTAAGCGCACACGACTTTGTGCAGGTCGCCGGCACCCGCTCGTGGACGTACGCCAGCTATACCTTTGACGTACACGTGCACGCGGAGTACCTCGCAGTGCGCATCGGCATCTACAACGCTTCGGGTACGGCGTGGTTCGATGACATCAATCTGGTGAAGGGAGAGAAGGCGGTGGAATGGACGGAGCCTGCGACTAACATCCGCCGACAGGGCTATCGCGCGGCGATACTGCATGAGCCGACAATGCCCGTGAAAGGGAAAGCAACTCCGCTGGAGACTTTCAAGCGGGTGATGGCGGAGGAGAAGATACCGCTGACGCCGCTGAACGCCTCGCAACTTGCGGACCCACAGACCTTCAATGCGGACAGATTCGACCTGCTCATTGTGCCCACCGGGGCATCGTTTCCCGTGGAGGCGCGAAAGAGTCTGCAGGCGTTCCTGATGCAGGGAGGCGACCTGTTGTGTACTGGTGGATACGCTTTCGACCACCTGCTGATGAGGCGAAACGGCAAATGGGTTCCTTATGCGCAGTTCATCAAGGAGCAGATGGCTCGTGCGCGAGACCCGCACTTTGCGCGCGTGCCGGACGGCGGCCTGGAGGAGGGCGGAATCGGCTGGGAGGCAGACCAGCACGAGCAGTGCCGTATCGTCGCCGAAGGAGCGTATGCCGGCGAGCGATGTGGCACGGTAACCGCAAGCAGTGTGCAGTCGGGGGCGCGTTTCAGCTACACTCTGCCGGTGAAGCCCGGAGGCGTCTACTTGGTTGGCGCACATGCCCGTACAGAAAACGTGCAGGGACCCGGCTTCGCGTTTCTGGCGGTGTATCAGTACGACCGCGAGGACAAGCTGGCTGCCTTCAAGGATTTCGCCCAGATACGCGGCACGCAGGGATGGAAGCGTTACGAGGAGCGTTTCGAAATCGCTCCCAATGCGGAGAAAGTGGTGTTTCACGCGGGGCTGTATCTGGCGTCGGGCAGGATGTGGTTTGATGAGGTGACCTGTGCGCCTGTTCCGCGCGAAGAGCGTATCAACGCCCATTACGGCAAGCCAGAAGATGGTCTGGTTATTACACCGACCCAGCTTACCCTCTTCAGCCCGGATCAGCCGATTTCAGGGAAGCGACTGGTGGCGGCAGAGGGTGGACCTGTGGCAGGCAGCTGGCGTTCCGAGGGGGAGGTGCAGGGCTACGAAGCGACCGCTCAGCTGCGCCAGTCCGCCCGATGGCTTCCGCTGGTGGCGGTGCGGGATGAGTATGGGCGATTTGCCGGGGTGGCAGGAGCGCTGGTGAGGCACTTCGCTGGCGCGTTTACCGACTCCACCTGGGCAATTTTCGGAGTGACCAGTCGGGATATTTTCGCGGGAGCACAGGGCGAGGCGTTGCTGCGCCGTGTGCTGAAGGTTTTGCGGGCGGGAGTGTTTGCCGAATCCCTGCACTGCGATTACGCGACCTATCGGCAGGGAGAGGTGGCGAAGATAGCTCTGGATGTACGCAATAGCTCGTCAGCCCAACAGGCGGTGAGGCTGGTCTGGCGATTGTTAAGTCCGGACGGTGTCGTTCTGCAGGAACGGCAGGATAGGCTGGAGGTTGCGCCTAGAGAGAAAGCCAGCACCGGCTGGACATGGACGGTTCCACAAAATGCTCCCGATTTTGTGGTGGTGCGACTGGAAGTCAGGCAAGGTGATATGGTGCTCGACAGGGTGGAAAGCAGCTTCTGCGTGGAGGACGCAGAGACACTGCGGAACGGTGTGCGCATCAGCTACGAAGATAACGCTTTCACCCTGACACCGCCGAACGGCTCCCCTCTGCGGGTGCTACTGCTGGGCACGGACACCTACGGCAACTGGTTCTGGTCGCGCACACACAATCCGCTGACCTGGTTTCGCGAAATCCGCCTGATGCGCGATTACGGACTGCACATGTATGAGAACCTGCAGTTCCATCCGCAGGGGTATCAGTTCACCGAGGCGCAGTGGCGACAGCTGGACGCAGTGGTGCAGATATCGCAGCGCTTTAGCCTGCCGTACATGGCGGGATTGCTCATCGGGCAGGATGTGGTGGTGGATGATGCCACCTTACAGCAGCAGGCGGAGATGTGTCGGCAGTTTGCCGCGCGATACAAACACGTGCCGGGCTTAATCTACTACCTGAACGGCGACTTCCAGTTAAACCTGAAAGATATCCCAGATATTCGTCTCCTGTGGAACCAGTTTCTGCGCGAACGCTACGGCACGGACGAGGCTTTACGGCAGGCATGGGCGCCGCATGTTCCCGAAGCGAATCTGGGCGAGATACTGGTGCAGAACGCGGTATCGGGCAGCTGGTATGAGGTGCGCACCCGCGATGTGCGCGAGTTTCAGACCCTGCTCATGCGCCGATGGATTAGCGCCCTGTGCGAGGCGATACGCCGTGAGGATGCCGTGCATCCCATCACCAGCGAGTACTACCAGCGACCGTTTAACGGCATTGATCTGCGCCTCACGATTGACGGTATGGACGCTTCCAATATCGGCTATTTCGGTCCGCCTCAGCAGGACCTGGCGCAGATTATGGCGACCGTTAAGTGGAACGATATGCGCTTCGCGGGCAAGACGGTGAACCTTGGCGAGTTCGGGGTAAAGACGCATGATGCATGGAAGCAAGAGCTGGGGGGCACGCATTACCACATCCGGCGCACCGAATGGCAGCAGAGGCAGCTGTTCTGGTGGGTGGTGCATGTCGCGCTCGCTCTGGATGTGACCAAGATTCAAAACTGGTGCTGGACGGATGACCCTGACAGCGTGTTCCCGTGGGGCATCGCATGGAACAATCCTCTACGACCCAAGCCCGTGTTGAAACTCTACCGCAACCTGCGTCTGTTCTCAGACAGGGTGCCTCGGGAGTATCGCAGGGCGGACGTGGTGCTGGTAACACCTGACAACTGGCGACTGGGCGCACCGGAAGGGCTGGCGCATTCCTCCCTGATGAACGCGATGGAGTGCCTGCTGGCGACTGGCGTTGCTTTCGACGTGGCGAACGAGAGCGACCTGAACGCTCTGGCGAAAAATCCGCCACGTGTGGTGCTGATGCCTCTCGCGTATACGCTTTCGGAGGAGGGCGTGAAAGCCCTGCTTGCACTGGCACAATCGGGGTGCATGGTCTATCTTTCGGGTGATCCATCCACCGACCCGATGGGACGGCGGCAGGCGGAGCGGCTGGAGCGGTTATGTGGGGTTCGACTGCAGGGGGTAGGGGAACATGCCTCAGGGCTTCCTCAGCCGAACGTGGAGTCTGCTGGCGCGGATCTGGTCAGCACGCCTTCAGACGTTCCACTATATCGCTTCTCCACAGGCAGGGGCGCAGTGTGGTATACCCCTGTGCCCTGGGAGACCCTGCCCGGGCGGGACGTGTTCGTGCAGGATGTGGCTCTTACCGCCTCGCGAGCAGATAACCTGTACCTCAGTCTGCTTCCTCTTCTCGGAGCAGATGCCCCGGTAAAGGTGGAAGCTTCGGAGGGAGTCTGGCGGGCAACGCTGACGGGCAACGAAACAATGCAGCTGGTCAGCCTGTTCCCGCGCGGTGTGTCTTCAGATGTCGCAATGGTCAGACTGCGCACCGGCGATGTGCAGATAGAAGCGGAGGCTTCTGGGGCGTTACCGTGTGCGGTGCTACTGGACAGATCACGAGAACCTGTTGCGGCAACTGGCGGCGGGACAATGCGGGTGAACGACAGGCTCGTTGCGCAGGGCGAGAGTGCGTGGATGCTGGTAAGTGTGGATGGCAAACCGCTGCGACAGTCGCAAATGCTTGCCCTGACCAGCATGGATGGAGGGAAACTGCGCTGGCGAAGCGAGGCAAAGGGTCTGTCGGCGTGGATTGTGGACTGGCATGACGGCGTGGCACAGACGGTGGCACGAGTGCCCCTGCGCAAAACTGCCGACGGCTGGGAGGTTTCCTCCAAATCGGTAGAGCTGATACTGGTATGTCCCGAAAACGCCCTGCCATCTGCTCTCCGGGAAATATCGTTCGCCGTTAATACCTCCTTAACACAGAGGCGGTAGAATATGGGTGCAATGGTCGCCTTGGAATGGCAGAAATCAAGCACCTGAGGCGCCCGTTAATCCCCCGGCTTGGCGGCGGTGGCACTCACCGCCGTCTTTTTCTTGCCATGCCGTTGAAAACTGGTAATTTACTGCTGGCAGTTTGGTAACGTCAATGATATACTGAAAGTGAAGAGGACTGTGTAGAGGGGAGCGTGTGAGCAATGATTCGCATCGGAGAGGACTCGAGACTCGTTGATCAGCGCGTGACCGAGTCGATCATCCGTTTGCGCAGTATTGAGGAACTGCAAAAGCGGGAACGGATGCAGACGGTATTGCCGGTAGTTACCATTTCGCGTCAGATGGGTGCTGGTGGAACGGAGGTGGCGCAGAAACTGCTGGAGATACTTGGAGAGCCGTGGCAGATATGGGACCAGCAGATTATTGACGCCATCGCGAACCATGCAGAGGTGCGCAAGGAGATCGTGCAGTCGCTGGACGAGCAGGCTCAAAGCGAGATTGACACAGTAGTGAAATCTCTGCTCGGTGTCGGTGGGATTGAGGCTCCCGGTTACCGCAAACATCTCGCTGAGGTACTGCTGACCATCGAGCGCGCCGGCTTCGCGATTGTTCTGGGGCGAGGAGCAAATTTCCTCCTGCGCCGTGTGCTGAACGTTCGGTTGAAGGCATCCATGCCCGTGCGCATCCAGCGGGTGATGCAGCAGATGAACCTGTCGCGCCGGCAGGCGGAACACGCCATTCGCGAGTCGGACAAAAAGCGCGAGGCGTTCGTGAAGCAGATGTTCGGGCGGGATATCGATGAAGAGGGCGCGTACGACATGGTCATCTATACGGATGATTTACCGCTGGAAGGCGTTGCCCGAATCATCCATACCGCTCTGCTGGTTAAATATCCCGACCTGGAGAAACCTTTGCCGACCTACGCGCTGGTGCAGAAACGCTAACGAGCCAGCTGCAGGAGCGTCACCTCCGGCGGGCAGAACAGGCGCATCTTCAGCAGGGGCGTGCCAACCGTTGCCAGGCCCGGTGAGACGATAACGTGCGGCTGAGGTAGCGAGCGACGCAGGCGATGGGCAACCTGTTGGGGAAAAATCACCGGCTCGCCAGCCCACCTGCCCAGACGGGTATGGCTCCACAGTGCGCCCAAGCCGGGGATGCGTATCTGCCCGCAGTGTGTGTGCCCACAGAGAATCAGGTCAAACGCCACGCTGGACGGATGCAGAAGCACATCGGGCGAGTGTGCCAGCAAGAGGTGTAAGTCCGCCTGCCGGGGAAGGGGAGCGACCTTTTGTACGTCAGCGTGCTCGGAGTGCGGGTCATCTACACCGGCGAGCCAGATGGTTGCCCCGTGGTGAGTGATGATTCGCGTTTCGTTAATCAGAAGATGCACCCCGTTTTCCCTCAGAGAACCCGCCAGTCTGTCGGGATGAGAGAGGCGAGAGGGCTTATGTTCCGAGTTACCGAAAACAGCATACACACCCTGTGCCGTGTGCACGTGTGAAAGTATCTCCAGCAGGGGAGCAATACCGCTGTCCGCGTCCACAAGGTCTCCCGTCAGCACCGCTATATCCGCCGAAGTTTGTGCCAGCAGTCTGCATACTTTTCGTTCCAGCGCGCCCATTCTGCGCGTGTGCAGGTCGCTCAAGTGCAGGATGGTGAAACCGTCAAGGGACGGAGGAAGTTCGGGCAGGCGGACAACACGCCGTCGAAGGCGGGGATAGAACGGCTCAACCAAATTGGTCCAGCCCCATGCGAGGACGACACTCAGCCATATCCACTCGCTCAACATGGCTTGCGCAACACCGCCACCACGCTGACTCCCCACGGGAAGTTAAAGCGGTGCAGAAGAGATGTCTCTATGCGCTGGAACCGAATCAGGAACCGATTGAGCCAGCCGGGCAGAGGAGGCAGCTGCGCTTCTGGCTCTTTGTGAGGAGGTGGCTTGCGTTTCAGCAGGCGCATAATCAGTGCCAGCGGGAAGAGGAAAAAGAGCGCGTAGGTCAGGCGGTCGACCCCGAAGCCGGCGAGACGGGCACGCTTCGCCAGCACGCCAGCCACGTAGCGTCTGCGGTGCATCAGAGCCAGGTCGTGTTCGCTCCAGAGGATACGATATGCGGGTACGGTAACCACCACAAACCCGCCCGGCTTCAGCACACGATGGAACTCGCAGAGCACGGCTATATCATCGTCCAGGTGTTCCAGAATATCGGTGGCGATAATCACGTCCACGCTTTCGCGAGCGATAGGTAGCCTCTCCGCCGATGCAAGCAGAAGGTTTGCCAGCCCGCGTTTTCGGCTCCACGAGAGGGCGAGCGGTGAGATGTCCACACCGATGACGGTTCCGTGCCTCTGCAGGAGCGCAGAGGTTGCGCCGGTGCCGCAGCCGACATCCACGATGGTCGGACGGGGAGGTAGCTGAAGGTGGCTGACCAGCGAGTCGACCAGCTCCCTTCGGCTGACGAACCACCAGTAGTGGTCCTCGTAGCGGTACATGCGTTCGTATTCGGCAGGGTTCATGGCGCCTGGCGTGGCTCTTGAGCAATAGCCCGCAGGGAGTGGTGTCGGCGTGAGATGCGCAGAAGAGCCAGAAACATCCGCACCGCATCGCGCAGTAACCGCACTTTGGAACCTTCACGATGCATCCAGTGGACAGGCACTTCTGCTATTCTGTATCCTAAACGCAGAGCGACATGAAGCACCTCGATATCAAAGCTGAAGCCGTTCTCCTCACAGCGAGAGAAGATTTCACACGCTGCTTCCCGCCGGAACAGCTTGAAGCCGCACTGCGTGTCGTGGATGCCGGGAACCGCCAGCAGTTGCACCATCAGGTTGAAGCTGCGCCCTGCGAACTCCCGGTACCAGGGTTGTCTGACCACCAGTTTGGCACCGCGCACCGCACGCGAGGCGATGGCGATGTCGTAGCCCTCGCGTAGTTTTGCGCTCAGATTCGGCAGCTCCTCAATGGGGGTTGCCAGGTCGGCGTCAGAGAAGAGCACCCACTCGCCCTGCGACTGCAGGATGCCTGTTCGCACAGCGTGTCCTTTGCCCCGATTCGGCTGGTAGGAGATGAGCCGGACTTCGGGGTGCTGGTGGGCGAATTCGCGCACAATATCGGGCGTGCGGTCGGTAGAACCGTCGTCCACCACGAGCAGCTCGAAGTGCGGATAGTGCTCTCGCAGGTAGGCATACATAACAGGCAGAGTATCGTTCAGCCGGTGCTCCTCGTTATAGGCGGGAACCACCACCGAGAGGCTCGGCTGTTCCATGTCAAATGGTTCGGCGCTTTTGCTCAAGGGTACTGTTCCTCACGTCCTGTGTTCTTATATCGTTTTCATTATACCAGTCCTGACAGAGGGGTCACAAATGCGCATTAGGAGGGTGCGCTCCGCAGGTGGAGCGCACCCCGTTATTCCTACAGCTTGACGGCAGTTGAGCGAGAGTTTTCTACGACCTCCTGCGCGCTCACCTCCCGTCCAAGACGGTCGGAAAGGTAGATGCCCTCGCTGATAAGCATGGTCGCGAGCGCAATTTCGGCGGTAGGCAGGAGTTCCACTCTGCCCTGCAGGGCGGCGATCCAGTGATGCTGGGGCGAGTCGTAGGCATCGGTGTTCTCAACCAGCTGGTGCCATCGCCAGTCCGCGCTATTCAGGTCAAAGGTGGCGTTCATGTCCATGTCGGCGACGGTGGTGAAGTAGCCGAACGGGTTCAGGCGTACTCCACCTTTTGACCCGACGATGCTGCTGCCCTCGAAGCCGTCGAGGTGGATTGCCCACGCTTCGATGATGTCGATGGTCACGCCGTCCGCGCATTTGACGAACCCCAACCCCAGTTCTTCTACGTCGTAGCCGCTGATTTCGCGCCGGCGGGCGTCCATGTCGGTTTCCTGGTATATCTTCCCGCTGATGCGCTCGACCTGCGGCAATCCCAGCAGGTACAGCACCTGAGCGATATGGTAGACCCCCATGTCGTACAGTGCGCCTCCCGCAGCGACCGCCTTCTGGACGAAGGAAGCGGTGCCATAGCCGTCCACGTAAGGTCTGCCGCGTCTGCGGAAGCCGGTCGAGCGCGCGTGATACAGCTTGCCCAGGTAGCCTTCATCAATCAGGCGCTTTGCGGCTTTGGTTTCCTTGGAGAAGAGGGTAGCCAGCTGGATGGAGAGCTTCCTGCCGGTGCGTTTAGCGGTTTCGTACATGGCAAGGGCGTCCACATACGCGCCCGCCATGGGCTTCTCGCAGTACACGTGCTTGCCTGCCTGCAGTGCCTCGATCGTGACCGGGGCGTGCAGGTTGTTGTGCAGGCAGACGTCCACGGCGTCGATGTCGTCGCGTTCCAGCAGTTTGCGAAAGTCGGTGGTGGTGAAGGGGATTTGATACTCCTCAGCCACACGCTTCAGTTCCGCCTCGTTGATGTCGGCAGCGGCGACTATCTGTGCGCCCGGAATCTGAGCATACTGGCGCAGATGCATCTTGCCAATCTGTCCAACGCCAATCATCCCAATCCTTATCGGTTGCATCGGCTCACCTCTTTGAAGTCGGTCTGAGTTTGTAAGTACTCTTCGCTGTGCGAGTGGCGGTTACCTCTTATCGTTGGCTGAGGGCTACAGCAAGAATGGAGCCAAAAGAAAAAATCCCGTGTTGTTGCGGGTATATCTCTTGACAAAGATGTGGAATCGATGTAATGTATAGATGAGTGACCCGTCCCGGCAGAGACCGGGCTCCGGAGCCAAGAGGGGGTTTGCCTGCCCGAGCTGAAGTCGAGAGGCGGGAGGTTTCCCGTCCGACTCTGTTCGGTACCTGCCCCGCCCTCTCCGGTGTGAAAGCCCCCCGCTCAGGGGTAAGCCGCTGGATCAAGAGCGCGGAGGACAGGATTTAACCCCCTCTCCAGTTTTTTATTGCCCCTTTTTCTCCTCGGGAAGCACCACGCGGATGTGCAGTTCCTGCAGCTGTTTCTCGTCTACAGGCGCGGGCGCACCGAAGAGCAGGTCCTGCCCCGTAGCGGTCTTGGGGAAGGCAATCACCTCACGGATGTTCTCGTCGTCGGTGAGGAACATGATGAGGCGGTCAATCCCGGGCGCAATTCCCCCGTGCGGCGGTGCACCGTATTCAAACGCCTCCAGCATGTGCCCAAAGCGCGCCTGTGTCTCCTCCTCGCTGTAGTTCAGCAGTTTGAATACCTTTTGCTGGATGTCGCGGCGATGGATACGGATGCTTCCGCTTGCCCACTCCACGCCGTTGCACACCACGTCATAGCACGAGGCACGAACACGCGCCGGGTCGGTATCCAGCAGGGGAATATCTTCGGGGTGGGGCATGGTAAACGGATGGTGCATGGCGTCCCATCGCCCCTCCTCTTCGTTCCACTCCACCAGCGGAAAGTCCACAATCCAGCAGAACGCCAGCATGTTGGGGTCTAACAGCCCCAGGCGTTTACCAAACTCGTTGCGCAAGCGAGAGAGCACGTTCGCGACCACCTTCGGCTGGTCGGCAACGATAGCTACCATGTCGCCGACGTTTGCTTCGGTCGCGGTGCGAATCGCTTCCAGCTCTTCGGGGGAGAGGAACTTGGCGATTGGCGAGCGCACTCCGTCCGCCATCCACTGAATCGTCGCCAGCCCCTTCGCGCCGAAGCGGCGGGCAAACTCGGTGATTTCATCGATATCCTTCCGGCTGTACTGTGCTCCGCCGGGGATGCGAATCGCTTTCACCTGTCCGCCGCTGTCCAGTGCGCCGCGGAATATCTGCGCCTGCGTGTTTGCCAGCGCGGACGACAGGTCCACCAGCTCCAGCCCGAAGCGCAGGTCGGGTTTGTCGGTGCCGTAGCGAGCCATTGCCTCGTCGTAGGTGAGGCGGGGCCATGGCTTGATCATCTTCTTGTCCGACACCGACTCCACCACGAAAATGGTCATCTCTTCAATCAGGTTCAGGATGTCCTCCTGCTCCACGAAAGACATCTCGAGGTCGAGCTGCGTGAACTCGGGCTGGCGGTCGGCACGGGTATCCTCGTCGCGGAAGCACTTGGCAATCTGGTAATAACGCTCCACACCGCCTACCATCAGCAACTGCTTGAGCTGCTGTGGCGATTGCGGCAGGGCATAGAAATGCCCCGGGTAGAGGCGCGAAGGCACCAGGTAGTCCCGTGCTCCTTCCGGTGTGGATTTGATAAGGATTGGCGTTTCAACCTCTATAAAACCGCGCTCGTTGAGGAACTGGCGTATCAGGTTCACCACCCGGTGGCGCAGCTCCAGGCGATGGAGCATCTCCGGGCGACGCAGGTCCAGATAGCGATAGCGCAGGCGGATGGACTCGTCGACGTTCAGGTTCTCCTCCGCAATCTGGAAGGGCAGGGGGCGGCAGGTGTTCAGCACCTCCATATCGGAGACCAGCACTTCAATTTCACCTGTAGCCAGCTTGGGGTTTTCCAGCCCTTCGGGGCGGCGGCGTACGGTTCCTTCTACCGCCAGCACATACTCGGCGCGTACCGTTTCGGCGATGTCGTGTGCGTGGGGGGCGTGGCTGGGGTCGAAAACGACCTGTACCAGCCCGCTCCGGTCGCGCAGGTCAATAAAGATAAGCCCACCGTGGTCGCGGCTGCGATGCACCCAGCCGTTCAGTACCACCACTTGCCCGATATGTTCGGGGCGCAGGGTTCCGCAGAAATGAGTGCGTTTCCAGCGTTGCAACAGTCAACCTCCCTCTATCGTCCTGAAGCACGATTATTATACACCTTAGCCGAACGGGTCGCCAATAGGATAGGGGGAGGAGCGAACGATTTTGCCTCTGCGCCTTTATGGTGTAAACCGCCTGCCTTCGTCCAGCATCACAAGGTAGTTGTGCAGCGGGATATAGTTTGCGACGCTGTTACCGGTTCCCAGCACGTAGCCTCCGCCCGGCAGACACGCTTCCAGGGTTTGCCGAACCCGCTGGCGAATCTGTGCCTCATCGGCTCGGCAGAGAAAGTCCACGTCAATCCCTCCGAGCGCAGCGATGCGATGCCCATAGCGTTGCTTGAAGTCTATCACGCTCTCAATGGTGTCCTCGAATGAGTGTTTGGCGTCGATTTGCACATTCTCGATCAGGTCATCCATTATCGCCTGCAGGTTGCCGCAGCTGTGCAGGAGGTACGGACGCCCAGCAGCGTGCGACTTCTGTGTCATCAGCCGGTGTCCGGGCAGGACAAATTCGCGCAGGTCGTTGGGACTGATAAGCGTTCCACTGCGGAAACCCATATCGTCGCTACCCCAGACAATCTTCACCCGGTCGAACTCCAGCAGGCGGTCAAGCATCACGCTGTAAATCTCGTTCAGTCGTTCAGCGATTGCCTGCACCAGGTCACGCTGGTCGTACAGTGCATAGCAGAGCGTCTCATAGCCCATCAACCATGTGAGGTGCTCGGCAAAGTGTGCAAACCCGCCGCTGGCAATTACACACATATCGTCCGGCAGGTTCTCTTCATACCACTCCAGCGCAAAGGTAGAAGCGCGGCAAGGGTCGGGCCACGGATAGCGTTCGAACTCTTCCCAGCTGGTTATGGGCCCGCGATGTTCGTCGATATAGCTGCGCCCGCCGCTACGAGGTATGGAGGCGGTGTCTTCGGTGACCACGCGGTTGAGGGGCCAGTCCATGCCTTCCAGCGTTGCCCGCACGTAGTCATCTCCCAGAAAGCGCATCAGACGAACCTGTTTCTGCAGGTAGAACTCGCGGTGGTCGGGGTCCAGGTCGTCCAGCAGATGGTAACGTCTGCAGATAGCATCCTGCACTTCGGGGTCCAGGAAGAGTTCGATGTAGTACACACGTTCTGGCGTGCCTTTACGAAGAATGCAATCTACCAGCCCCTGCCAGTTGGGCTGAACGGGTTTTTCCAGTAGCTCGGCTGCCAACGGAAACCTCCCCTCTGATGGTTTGTTTCGAGAGTTACTTCCTCACAGGGGAGGGTTATCCCTGCACGCAGGAGGAAGGGAACAGGTTAAGCCATCTGGGCTTCCAGTGCAACGCGGAACTGCTGATGATACAGATTCGCGTAGATGCCTCCATAAGCCAGCAACTGCTCGTGCGTGCCCACCTCTTTGATTTCGCCCTTCTCCATCACCACGATTTTATTGGCTTTAATGATGGTGGACAGGCGGTGCGCGATAACGAAGCTGGTGCGTCCCTGCATCAGCCGTTCCAGTGCCTCCTGAATCAGCGCCTCGGTTTCGGAGTCGAGTGCGCTGGTGGCTTCGTCCAGAATGAGGATGCGCGGGTCGCTGAGGATGGCGCGGGCGATGGCAACACGCTGTTTTTCTCCCCCTGACAGCTTCACGCCCTCCTCGCCGATGCGCGTTTCGTAGCCTTTCGGTAACGCCTCAATCACGTGATGAATGTTTGCGGCGCGGGCGGCTTCATACACCTCTTCGTCCGTGGCGTCCAGCCGTCCGTAGCGAATGTTCTCCATAATGGTGGTGTTGAACAGGATGGTCTCCTGAATAACCACACCGATCTGGCGGCGCAGGCTCTTCAGTTTCACATCGCGGATGTCGATGCCGTCAATGCGAATCGCGCCGGAGGTGACATCGTAGTTTCGCTGGAGCAGGTTCACCATGGTGGTTTTGCCGGAACCCGACTGTCCGACCAGCGCGACCATCTCGCCCGGCTCCACCACCAGGTTAATGCCTTTCAACACCGGTTGTCCCGGCTCGTACTCAAACCACACGTTATCAAACTCCACCTTGCCCACGATGGGGGGCATTTCAATGGCATCTGGTTTGTCCTCAATGGTAGGTTTCGTGTCCAGCGTGTAGAAGATGCGTTCCAGTGCGGCGTTGGTGCGGGCAATCATGTCGTTCATCTGAATCAGGCGCAGGATAGGACCATACATGTAGCCGCCAATGTACGAGATGAACGCAATCAATGAACCGGGCGACATCTGCCCGGAAATCACCAGGCGACCGCCGTACCACAGCATCAGCGCCGTGCCGAGCGCACCGATGACCTCGGCGATGACCCACAACAGCGTGCCGATAACGCCCTGCCTCACGTTCAGCACAAGCAGTTCGCGAGTCTGTCCCAGAAACTGGCGTACCTCGTAGCGCTCCTTCGCGTAGGACTTGACCACCGCCACCCCTGCCAGCTTTTCCTGCAGGTCACCGAGCATCACATCGCGCTCGTGCCGTATCTGGCGACTGCCCTGTTTCAGCTTGTTGACGAAGGCGAGGTAGTTCAGGATATAGATGGGGAACACCGACAGGGCAATCAACGACAGCATCCAGTTTTTATAGAAGGCGATGACCAGCACCGCCGCCAGCGTCACGGCATCCGAAATCATGTTCACAAAGCCGCCCGTCAGCAGCTGGTTGATAGTTGCCACGTCGTTAATCACGTTGGACATCAGCTTGCCCGTCTGATGTTTCTCGAAGAAGCCGATGGACAGCGACTGCATATGGCTGTATAACTTTCGGCGAATATCATACATAAATCGCTGTCCAAGATAGGTGATGGTGACTGCCAGCGCGTAGCCAACCAGCCCCGATGCCGCCGAGATGCCCACGATGGCGAAGAAGACCCCCCACAACGGGAACGGTTCACGCTTGATCAGGTGGTCGGTGATGTACTGGATGATGAGGGGCATGGGCAGACCGAGCCCTGCGCTGAGGAAGGTCAGCACCGCCGCCAGAAACATGGTGCGCCGGTAGGGGCGCAGCTCTTTCAGAAAACGGATGAGATTCTTCATGGCACGATGCGAACGTCGCTGAACGGATTACCGCTCTTCTGCTTGCGGAAGCAGAAGAGCCAGCGTTCCTGCATCTCCCCGCTGAGCGCAAGCCATGCGAGGGGCACACTGTGCGCCGACTGTACCTTTGCGATACTCTTTTTTCCCATCGCTGTCGCGAACCCCTTCCCCTTCGGAAAGGTTACTTTATTGTACCATCATTTGCTTGGCGAATACAATTCGCCAGTTGTATCCTGCCTCGGTGTTTCTGCGGTCGGAAGCGCATATTGCTTGAGAAAGGGGAGTAGTGGTTAGTGTCAGCCAGAGGCGAAGATTACTGAAGCGCGGTATGAGTCCATGCGAGTCATCTAAAATGGTAACTACCTACCTACTCATTTCACCAAAGATGTGGT